>Ga0209319_1001590_pt1 | contig 17614 bp, 20 predicted proteins | sample RifGroE2_FD_184000 | JGI IMG/M metagenome (GOLD analysis project Ga0209319, IMG submission 184000) | Groundwater microbial communities from Rifle, Colorado - Groundwater E2 (SPAdes) (version 2) | ecosystem: Environmental > Aquatic > Deep subsurface > Groundwater | place: Rifle, Colorado, United...
TTGATACAGACTAGATTTTGAAGTAGACATGACGTGTGTGGTTAGAGATGAGTGAATACTTCCCTAACTATAGCGTCATGTTTTAGTTATACACCACCTTGTTTAGTATAGAGCCAATTAATTTGACAAATGATATTATGGGTATATACTCATAATATAATTCTCATAAAATAAATATATGCCAAATTTTGATCAAACAGGTCCACAAGGACAAGGCCCTCTCACAGGCCAAGGACAAGGAAATTGCTCACAAACAAACCAAGGATCAGTAAGAGGATTTTTTCGTGGAATGTTTGGAAGAGGAAGAGGCCTTCGTGGCCAAGGACGCGGACGCGGTATGGGTTTGGGACAAGGACGAAGACAGAATTTTCCTCCCAAGGATCTTTCCTAACATGATATGCCTCGGCCGAGACGATTCCGAAAGATTCTATTCAATCCTGATATTACGTTTTTTAAACCACAAGGAATTCCCATGCGTTCACTTGAATGCATTGAGCTTTCTTTAGAAGAACTTGAATCTTTAAGATTAAAATGTGTAGAAGGATTGGATCAAAATACCTGTGCAGCAAACATGCAAACATCGCAGAGCACTTTTCAACGAATCCTCAGTTCTGCACAAAAAAAAGTTGCTGTTGCCCTTGTTTATGGAATGGCGATAAAGATCGATAAAACCCCCTAAAATAAGGGGGTTTTATGATAGCTCTTTTTGATTTTCTTCGATTTGTGCTTCTTGCCTTATCCATTCCTTTTCTTGCAAGCTAAGTTCTTCCTCAATTTCTGACAGTCGTTGTGATTTTTCTGGAGCATAATCCATAGGATTCTCAAAAAAATAGGCAAGCAACTCACTTTTTTCCTTTTCGAAAACATCTATTTTCTTCTCAGTTCGTTGTTGAGCACGACGCAATGTCTTTAACTGAAAACGTAAATCTGCACAAGAAGCAACGGAGGAAGTTTCTGATTTTTCTGAATCCGTTATTCCTATATCTTCTCGTTCCTCCTCAATCCGATTTTCTAAATCTGTAATATACTCTTCATAGGTTCCATAAAAAAGTCGCACACTTCCTGCACGAACCTCAAAAACGCGATCAGCAATCGCATGAACGAATGTACGCGCATGAGAAACAAAAATCACAGTTCCTTGATACTGCTTCAAGGCAAGTGCAAGCGCTTCTGCGGTTTCCACATCCAAATGGTTTGTGGGCTCATCTAAAATTAACGTATTTTGTTTATGAAGGAGGACTCCGGCCAAACAAAGACGTGCGCGTTCTCCCCCAGAAAGCACAGAGGTAGGTTTTTCTAAATCATCATTTCGAAAAAGAAAATTTCCTGCCATCATCAAGATTTGTTCACCTGCTGTATTCGGAGGGGCCATCCGCATGAGATAGTGAAGAACCGTTTCCTTTTCTTTCAACGTTGTCTCTATTTTTTGATCATAATATCCGATCTCTGTTTGATGCCACCATTTGATTTTTCCTGAAAGAGAAGGAAGAACTCCTGCCAACGTCTTCAATAAAGTAGATTTCCCTCTGCCATTTTCTCCAACAATAACAATTTTTTCTCCACGCGAAATTTCAAAAGAAATATCTTGAGCAACCGTGTGGTGAGGGTACCCAATTGTCAGATGTTCTGTTTCTACAGCAGGTCCTGGGGAAAGAGAAGGAGAAGCAATACAAATTCGACTTGTCGCCAGAGATTGATCAATAGTAATGAGTTTTCTTCGTAATTTTTCAATGTGTTTAATCTTACTTTGTGCTCGCGTGGCTAAACTTGCTTTATAACGAAATCGATCAACAAAGGTTTGATGATGAGCCATTTCACGCGCAAGTTTTTTGTTTGTTTTAAGCTGAAACTCTTTTTGTTCCTGTTTCCAAACCAGATAGTCTTCCACAGGCCCGCGATAGTGCACAAGTTCTCCCTGTTCAATTTCATAAGTTTCTTCGCAAGTATTTTGCAAAAACTCTCGATCATGAGCAATCAAAATAAAACTCCCTTGATAGGTTTTCAAAAAACGCTCAAGTAAAAGAAGAGTGGAAAGATCGAGATAGTTGACAGGTTCATCAAGCAAAAGAAGGTTTGGTTCTTTCAAAAACATGTCTATTAACTTCACACGCATCTGGTATCCACCAGAAAGATCATTAGGAACCTTATCTAAATCTGCTCCCTTCAAACCAAATTGAGAAGCAATCTTTTTTACTTTCCAAGATGGTTTCCCAGATCGCTCTTCTAAATAAGTCAAAACACTTCCCTCTTTCGGAAGAATGGTGTGTTGCACAACGTATCCAAGTTGTGTGCGAGGCATCAGAATCACTTCTCCGGCATCTTGTTCTTCTTCACCAGTAATAATACGAAAGAGTGTGGATTTTCCAGATCCATTCCGACCAATAAAACCAATCTTCTGTCCTTCAGAGATGACAAAAGAAAGACCATCAATAATCATTTTATTGCCAAAAGACTTTGTAAGATTTTTTACTTCTAGAAGAGGGTGATTCATACTGATGTCGATGATAACAAAAAACAAGACATCTGTAGAGGTCTTGTTTGTTTTGTTTGCTAGAGAAGACGGATAATTCCATGATCTGCATCTACCTCAATCTCCATTCCATCTTTAATAATCTCTGTTGCATTACCCGTTCCGACCACGCAAGGAATCTTCAATTCTCGACTGACAATGGCTGCATGAGATCCCATTCCTCCTTCATTTGTGACAATAGCAGAAGCTTTTTTAAAAACCGGAGTAAATTCTGGGGAAGTCGTCGAAGCAACAAGGATACTTCCTTCTGGCATCTTTGACATAAATTTCTGCATTTGTTTCAAATCATCATACGTCAGGGGAATCACACTTGCTTTTCCTTTTACATAACCCCCATACGCGGTTGTCCCTCTAATTTCTTTTTCCTTTCCTGTCACTTCTTTTGTTAGTGCTTCTAAAATTGCCTTTGCTTCCTCTCCCCCAATCTCTCTTCGTCTTCCTTGATGATATGCGATGCCATAGTATTTCTTACGAGATAAAATCTCTTTTGGAAAAAAATGACCTTTCAGGGTATGAATGATTTCCTCTGAACTTGCCAATCCAAGTTTTTCTTCACTGACACCTATTTTCTTTGCAATCGCCTTAAAAAGTTTTACATATCCACCTTCTTGATCCAAATAAAAATTCATAGAAAAGGCTCGTCCTTCTTGTTTCATCTCTTCCAGTTGTGAACGGAGTGATTTTGAAACCGTTTTCTGATAATACAAATCTGTATACACCCACTCTGTTCGTTTATAATATGACCAAAGAGTGGTTACAAGGGCATCTGCTTTTTTCCACAACGCAACAGAGCAATTCTTCCCTGTTGTTTTTTTCGAAAAACGCTCCATCTTTCTTAGATGAGAACGAAATTTTTTCAAATAACGTTTTGTCGTTTTTTCATTTAAAATCATTGTCAAACCCTCCTGATGACACTTCTCAACCTGCTCTCTAGAAATATAACAAAAAGTTTCCCTTCCTTTTTGCAATAAGATCAAATCTAAATCTGCATACCCACGACACCATTGATCATTTGAAAGATAAGGAATCCCATCAATATGCCAAAAAAAGACATACCTATCTTTTGTATAAACAGCTTCCTTTTGCTCTTCTCTCTTTCCTTTTGATTGGAGAGTGGTAATAGGTCGTGACTGAATAATGTAAAATTTCTTACCCTGAAGTGCCCATTCAATATCACACGGAAATCCATAGAGATCTTCAATAGAAAGAATGATTTTTGATAGAGCAAGAATTTGACGATCAGTGAGCACTTGTCTGATCGCCATTTTTTGAGGAATCGCTTTCCACACAGTCTCCCCACTTACTGAACGAAACAACCCTTTGGGTTGCACATACACATTTTTATCCAAAATCCTTCTGGATTCTTTTCTCACGACATAGCTATCCGGTGTTACTTGACCAGACACAATTGCCTCTCCGAGCCCATAACTTCCCTCAATAATCAATTGATTCGGATCTTGGGTAATAGGATGAACAGAAAAAGCCACCCCTGAAGCATCACTTTTGATCATGGCTTGAACTACCACTGCTACAGATATCTCTTTTTCTTGCAATCCTTGTTCAAAGCGATAAAAAATGGCGCGCGGTGTAAACAAAGAAGCCCAACACTGCAAAATATTTTTTAGCAGATCAGAACGTTTTGTATTGAGATAAGTTTCTAACTGTCCAGCCCATGCGGCATCTGCACTATCTTCAGAAGTCGCTCGAACGCACTGCCACAAAAGGTACATTTAATTTATCAAAGGCCAGCAGGATGGTTTCTTGAAAATTTTGAGATATTTGCGCGTTCAAAATGAGTGCAGAAATTTTTTCTGAAGCATCCTCAATCGTATGCACCATTCGATGATCAACGGTTTTTAAAATTGTTTCTATTTCAACAGTAAGATCTGTTTCTTCCAAAAATGTTTCAAAAGCATTTGCAAGTAAGACAAACCCTGGAGGTACAGGAATTCCTGCTTTTGTCATTTCTCCCAATGAGGCCCCTTTTCCCCCGGCTTCTTTTACACTCTTTTTTGAGAGCGCAGAAAACGGTTTTATCAACTCTTTCATATATTAGGATGATGTTTTGTGAATGTTTCGTGATTGTGGATCAAAGCCTAAGGATACTCTCTGCTCACGAAATTGAAGATCAACCAAGGCTTGCTCACCTTCTTTGGCAGGATGAATTCCAATCGTTAATGGTTCTGCATAAGTAGGGCCCGTTCCACTTTCTACTCCCTGTCCTAATGCTTCTTGTAAAAGTGGAGTCACGATTTCCTCATGGCCAAACACGATAAAACGCAAGGTCTTTCCTTCAGGAGGTTCCATTTTACGAGCAATGAACTCAAGATGCGCCAAAATAGACATAGCACGCTTTCTGATGTGATCAGGATGTTCTGCTTGCAAATCTTCAAACCCTTCTGTCTGACTCAATACATGAAGTGATTCCTGCCAATTGGCAATCCCCATCTTTTTTCCGGATGGCAAAAGAACATCTTCTCCTTGAATCTCTATTAATTTATCCCAAAAAGGTGATCCTTTTTCATCCCCGGCTGTTTCAAAATCTCGAATCATCTCAAGTTTTTTTGTCGGTCGAACTTCACCTGTCTTTTTTCGCAAAAAAGGAACACCTTTTTCTTCAAAGACCCGTCGCACAATCTGGCTTGTTTGCACGGCTCGATTTTTTGGACTGCTCCACATCACGACTAATTCTCTTTTTTTATCAATTTGATCTGCCAGTAATTTCGCTGATGCTTCCACTTGTTTTTGTGATTCTTCTGACAACTCCCCTTCCATTTGACCAGAAATTAACTCCTCGCGTGAATAAGTTGGCCTACCATGACGAAAAAAGGTTGCTTTTAAATCTGGATGAACAACTTTTTTTACTTCTTTCTGTGTGTCAGGAGTCTGTTCTGTATCAGGATCTGGGTGTCTATCCTGAGCCTTAAAAATGTGCTCCGATTCTGGGACAAATATTTCTGACATAGAGATAAAAATAATAGATTAGAACCAGAAGCCTTCATTTTGACGACCTCTCACTAAATGCCCTCCCCGATCAATCCAACAAGAAGTTGTCCAAATTTTCTTTTTCTCTCCTTCTTTTTCATAAAGAGAAAAAGAAACAAGACTCAATCCTTCATCATTAAATCGACATCCAAAATTGTGTAATCCTTGCATAGAGATATCTCCTAAAACACGATCAACAACATCGGTCATAGAAGTGTTTTGAAACGTTTGAAAACCAAGCAACTCCTGTATTTCTTTTTTTCCACTTCGATGTTCAAAAATAACCTTCCCCTTATACTCACCTGTTGGCAACACAATTCCTTGCATCATATGTTCCATTTGAACATTGTGCTTTTCTAGGGCTTGTCGAAATTCTTCTCGAGCCTGTCGAATTTTTTTATAGTGTTCGGAGGCACGAATTTGATATTTTATTTCATAGATCTCCTGCCGTTCCTTTCCGTCTTGTGTCGCTTTTATATCTGGGTCTGCGTCCATCATTTCTTTAAATTCCTCTAAAGACTCTTTCAAACGATGCCAAACCGCAAGAAGATCTTTTTCTCTTTGTTCCATCACTTCTCTTTCGGCTTGTATTTCTTCAAGAAAATATTTTCTTTCTTCTTCATGTTCAGGTTGAATTGATTCACCTCTTGTCATAAGAAAACTTACTTATGAATCAAAGATAATTTTCCTCTTGTCTGAAAATCTGGCAAAGGATACTGCTGAATATATTCGCGAGCTTTTGAAACAGATAGGGTAATAGGTTCGTTTGTCTTCTCTGTAAGTAGTGTGACTATTTCATCATCCGTAAGTCCCTGAAGTTCCTCTAATAACTTTGTTTGAAACTCAACATACGCTTGTAAATCTTGTGAAATTGTTTCGACACTTCCAGTTGCACCCAATCTTTTGAGTCCAACAGCTTGTAAATAGTATTCCCCATCAAAATCAGGATCTCCTACAGAAACAACCTCTGGGAAATTACTCCAACCATCAAGTCTCGCTTTTATCCATTTCTCAACACTGTAGCCAAATATTTTCGCTCTCAATTCATCAACTGTTGTTTTATAAGGGTTAGCATTGCGCAATTTGTCTCCATAAATGAGATACCAAGCAATCTCTGATCCTTCGTGGCCATCCATTTTCTTTAATTCACTTACTTGTTTTGTCTGTAATTCTTTTGCTTGTTCTTCCAAATATTCATCAGGATCTTCTGCAATCACATAAACCTCAATCACGGGATAATATTCTTTCTCATAATCAATTTCCGCATAACTAATCGTTGAATATTGCTCCATCACATCAAGTCGCCGTCGCGCTTCTTTTGCTGTCATTCTTTCCAAACGTCCAGAAAGATGATCAAAAGAAACCAATAATTCTTTTTCATCTGGATATGCTTCTAAAATTTTTCGATTATCTTGGATTGTTTTTTTATTTTCGTTTTGACGATGTTCCTCCTTCCTCTGTTCATCAAAAGCCAGGTATTCCTCAACAAAGCTTTCTGTTGGATGCTCATCAATAATAATAAATGGCAAAAGGAACGGTGAGCTCTCCTCATCTTCCTCATACACAGAAAATTGTGTACGAAGTTCTCCAATAGTCAAAAGTTTTGGTTTTCCAAAAAAATAGGAATCCAAAACTCCAATGATGTGATCTTCGGGATATTTAGCTAAGATCTCTTTGATCTCTTCTTCATTTTGAATTTCCTTCTCAAACCTGTGTGCACGAGAAACTTCTTCTTGTTCTAGAGGATCTCTAGTTGGACAATCTTTTGGACAAAGATGAAGAGGTTGCAAGTGAATACCGCAAATAATCCCTTCATGTTCTGGGTGTAATGACATAGTTTTTTAAAATTATTGAGAGTTTTTTGTTTAATGAGTCTTTTGTTTGTCATCTGCTTATACAAAAATAGTTTATCACGTTTATAATTGAAAAAGAAAAACCGCGCAGGTGCGCAGTTTGTTTATTGAGAACTTGGGAGACCAAAAACCAAGAAAGAGGAATACTCAGTTCAAGAAAATTGATATTGATTGGCCCAAAAGAAAAACCAATCCCAATTGTAGGCCCAAGCTCGACACTGTCACCTTGAACACATTTTGGGTACAAACCAATGAGACTCAAACAGGCAATACCAATAAATAAAGAAAGAAGTTGTTTCATGAGAGGTCTCCTTTGTAAAGAACTATCTTTATCTCAACACAATTATATTCTTCCTGTCAACGCCTTATTTGTCTCTTCATTAATTTTTGATAAATATCTTACTATTATTCATATTACGCATGTTTTTGCTTATTTATCACAGCTTTCAAATCAAATTGTGGTCTAGGGCTAGCTATTTTCTCGGCTTTGTGGTATAACAGTCTTCTTATAAGAACACGGCAACATCTACATCTTGTTCGTCTGAATTTATTTCATCATTTGAATGGAATCAATTTCTTCGAATGCATGCTCGATATCGCCACGTTTATTTATTAATCTATCTATGAAAGATCGATATCAAAAAAAGAGTATGGGAAATCGAAGAAACTCCGGAGGCGGAGGTTTTGGTGGTGGCGGAGGACGTAATTTCGGCGGCAGTGGCGGATACGGAGGTAGTGGAGGTGGACGTAATTTTGGAGGAGGTTCACGCCAGAATGATGGGTACCGTGAACAACCAACCTTGTATCGCGCGGTCTGTGATCAGTGTGGAGAATCTTGTGAAGTCCCTTTTAGACCAACAGGAAATAAACCCGTACTTTGTCGAGATTGTTTCCGCAAAGATGATGGAGGTTCTTCTTCACGTTTTGGATCAAAACGTCCTGAAAGATCAAACTCCTTTGACAAACCTTCTTATAAAAGCACCCCTCGTGCAGGAGCTGGAAATGAGGAAGTCGTGAAACAACTCAAAACCTTGAATGCAAAAATGCAACAGATGTTAGATCTCCTTATCGACCTTACAGATGTGAATGAAGATGAATTAGATGAAGAAAGCGCTGAATACGAAGAAGGAACAGAAGAAGAAGTTGAAGAAGATGAGGATGATGAAGTTGAAGAAGAGGAAAAGGATGAAGAAGAAGGTGAAGAAGAAGAGTAATTTTAAAACGAACGGGATGCCCGTTCGTTTTTGTTTTACCCATCTCTTTCAATAAATATACTGGACAAAAATATCTGATAACATGCCTTTCAAACAAATACATTCTATAAATTATCTTCATCTTCTTTCTCTTCTGGTGTCCCTTTCTTTTGTTTCATCCATGTTTGAATTGCTGAAAATGAAGATCCCACGGACTCAGGAACATCTCCTGCTTCTCTCAGTTTCTTGATGATCGTACGAATTGCTTCATTTGCCTCATCAGTGAAAGATGCCGCTCTTGAATATCCATAGATAAGTTGTACAACAGGCGAATATGTTTTCGCTTCTTTTGTTGGAACGACAAGATCAATATAAGTAAAACCTTTTTCAGGATCATAAAATATGTTGTCAGGCTTACTAGGATCCATTTGAAGTCCAACTTCTGAAATTGCCCTGCCGTCTTCGATTAATTTTTGATACTGCTCTAATGGCGCCTGAGCTAATAATTGTAAACGGTGCAACCATTCTTCTGTTTTTTCTTTTCTCTCATGAAGAGGTTTCCCTGCTGCACGCTCCTGAAGTTCATAGTATTCCCCATCCTCAACAAAAACTTCGATAATTCTGGCAACTTGAACATTTTCAGGAAGCATCAACATTCTCCTTCTCACTTCTCCCCCTTCTTCAAGTGTTTGCTTAATGTTTTCAGGAGTTTTTTGAAAAAAACCTGTTGCAAGATGAAGAAGAACTTGATCAGGATGACCTTTCACTTCAAAAGCGCGTGAACTTCCACCTGCGCCAATAGGATCTCCTCTCAATTCTTCTATCTGTTTTCCTGAATGCATCATTCTTTTAAAATCACTCTCCCTTTGAGATGGAAGTGATCCTCTTCCTGTTTCTGGCATAAATACAAACTTCGATTAGTTAGATATTCCTTTACTGTTCCTATAATGACTTATTCAATACAACGAGTTGTGCGTTTAGACGTATAACAAATTTCCATGACTTTACGTAACAACCTTTTCATTCAAAAACATCATAGCATCAAAAAACACATCACCGATCTGAGCCTATAACCTGCTCATAGTCTACTTTTACGTAATGATCTTTCTTCAACTTGATCCTCATGTAAATAATTCTCCACATCTTGATTATGCTTTTGTTCTTGAACTAATCTTTCATTCATCATCTCTGTCCATATACGATTTTCTTTTAAAATTCGATCAGCATCTTCATTCGAAATTTGATGTGACCTAACCAACTCAGCAGCCTCTGATCGCATCCTTTCAAGCCTCGCATTTAAATCATCAAGATCTCTATGCAATTCATCTGCTGACTTCTCAAATTGTTCTACACTCATTGCCTGTCCCTTGGGAACATCTGGTATACAAGCTTCTGTCGAACCAATTAAGGCACCTAGTCCGATAGCTTTTAAACAGTGTTAAACTTCATATTAATTTTTTACAAATTATTTTCTAAAAACAAACGTGTTTATCATATGAATAGTGATTTTACCTCTTGATTGCTAACGCCCGAATGGACTGTCATTCCCTGATGGTCTCTCCGCATATTTCTGTTCTCTTTCATGTCTTTCAGAAGTCTCCCTATAAGTAAAATAATGTAATAAAATAAATAGACTTAAAATCATTTCGTTGCCTTCACTGATAAACTCTCTAAATCGATCCCTTGATATTGTTGTTTACTGATTTTTTTATTCTCTTTCTTTATCTCAATCAAAAATCCAGCATCCAAAATCTTTTGAAGATACTCCTCCTTTAAGAGGGCTCCGGCAACACAGCCAGTCAGTAATTCTTCATTATGCCTTTGCTCATCAGAAAGCTCAGAGAGAAGAACAATATCGGAAACGTATAGTGAACCGCCCTTCTTCAACACGCGATAAGCCTCTTGAAAAACATTATCTTTATTTGGTGCAAGATTGATAACACAATTACTAATAACGATATCTATTGAATTACTATCGATTAGGAGCGATTCAATGTCTCCCAGAATAAATTCAACATTTTTCACTTTCATTTTCTCAGCATTTCTTTTTGCTAATTCGAGCATCGCTGGAGTCATATCTACACCAATTACTTTCCCTGTCTGACCAACTCGCCGCTGTGCAAGAAAAACATCAAATCCGGCACCACAACCAAGATCAAGAACAACATCACCTTCTTTGATGTCACCAATAGCCGTTGGATTTCCACATCCAAGACCCAAGTTTGCCTCTTGCAATGATTGGACATCTTCATCTGTATATCCAATTTCTGATGCAACTTTTTTGGCTCGACAGGAACACCCGCAAGATTGTGCAATTTGTGTATAGCCTTGTTTTACGATGTTTTTAATATTGTTCATACTCGCTCATTCTATCATAATTCGAGTCCTTATTGGTTTGAGAGAAGCCTTAGTTTTCTTTAGCAAAATTTTTTAGCTCCGTATAGTGGAGGATGCTAGAACTAAGATCAGGAAATATTCACGGTCATCTTTGTTCCAAGTGCATCTGCAATCTTAAACAAAAATGATACCGATGGGTTATATGTCCCTGATTCAAAACGAGAGATTGCTGTTTGTTTTGTGCCAACAAGCTCAGCAAGCTGTGTCTGAGTCATTCCCTGTTCAATACGTTTTTCTATAAATTTTTCGATTATTGCAAACTCAGGCCCTAACTCATCATAAGCCTTCTTAACATCTTTATTCTTCAACAATTTTGATTTAATGTTTTTGTAGTCTTTCATACATTTATGAATATAACATATAAGTTATATCTCGTCAACTTCATTTTTTCGCCTTTTGGCTAAATTCAACTGCTTTGATGGTATCTTGTTTGTCTTTTTAATAAATCCGCTGAGAACAATGATAATCTTGTCTTTCTGAAACATGTAGAGAAACCTGACTTCTTGCACTCCTCTAATTCTAAGCTCAAACAACCCATCCAATACTTTCTTGCTATGTGGCATCTTGAGCTGATAACTGAACTTCTCTAATAAATCAAACGTTCGTAAAACTTTAGCGATTGTTTGTTCTTGCAGAGATTCAATGAATGCTTCGATTTCATAAGATTAAAACTTGATTTGTATAACTTTTAATTTTCATCTGAATGTCAATCCTTTTCCAACACTTCTACTTTATCCTCTCCTGACAAAACTTGTTTAACCACAATGTAACGCACAATTGTATCACTCTGATTAGTAAAACTATGAGGTGTATTTTCAGTTTCAATCAAGTCACCACTTTTGACAACCTGCTTGCTCAACTTACCGTCCTCTTTCCACTCGAATAGCAATTCACCATCAATAATGATTCGTGAATGATATTATGATGATGCCAGGGCTGCCTCGTGCCAGGCGGCTGCTCAACATAAACAAAGTGATACTCTTTAAACAAGTAATACATTGCTTTTATGCCTTCTGGACGATTGTGGTGAATGGCATCTTCATTTTTATATACTTTCATACCCCCACATCCTATCACAAAATTTCGAGTCCCTCTTGGGGTAATAAAAAACCTCCGCTTAAACTAGCGAAGATTTTTTGGCTCGCATGGAGGGACAGCTTTCGAACTTTTGACTGGCGTGCAGCGTTTCCCGTTCCAGAGCTTGTCGTGCCTCAAGTGAGACATCTATTGTCCCAGGTGTGACGTTTCGGGAAGGGTGTCAATTTCTTAAAATTATCCAAAAACCAACACCTTGTCCGAGTCTTCTACCATTTTCAGCAACTCCTGCATGTTGGTCATGGGACAGATAGTGCTTTTCTGTTTTGAACGAATGACAAGACACGTTCCGCAGGCAAGGAGCGAGCCTTTGAGACGTTTGAATTCCTCAATCTTTTTTGAAAGATCAAATTGCTCCGTATCTGGAATATCTTCAGCCTCGACCCCTTCGCTCATCAAGACGATCTGAACTGTATGACCAGCTTGAAGAGCGACGTTGGCAAGACGAAATGCATTCCAAAGATGCTCCTGTTTGTTTGATTGAAGAATGATTCCAAGTTTCATACATTAGACGAGATCCTTTTTCCGCTCTTCGAATTCTTTTTTATCAATCTCGCCCTTGGCATAACGTTCCTTCAGAATATCGAGAGCGGATTTGTGAGTGCCGTGTCCTCTTGTGCTGGACTGACCTGTGAGCCATTTAATGAGCGCGACAATCGCCGCAATAACCAATGCCCACCAGAGGATCATGAAGATCCAACCAAAGAAGCCGAACCCGTACCCAAAATTCATCATAGAGTTTGTCGTGTTAAGACCTGAAGATGTTGACCATCCTCCTGTCATCATATTCATCATAGGTATCCATCCGCCGCTAATGCCAGAAACAGTGACTGACGTATCGCATCCTGAAAGACGTTTTCCCATAACGATGTGGATCTGTTCCTCGCCATCCTCACCGTGCACCTGAATCATCATGGCATTCATGGCCGCATGTGAATCTCCCATCATCTGACCCATGAAATACTCACCAAGCACCCCAAACTGTTCGTCGTCGAGATCCGTGCATGCAATTTCCTTGTCTCCAAATTTCTCCCACAGTTCTTTACCTTCTTGTTCCTCACGAAGTGTATGCTCAACCACCTCATCCCAATCCGTCGAAGTATTCGAAAATCCACCCATCATTTGTGCGCTGGCGACAGATGTTGTTGCAAAGAAGGAAAACACGATGAAGCTGGCCAATGTGATTTTTTTCATATCGAACATTCTTATAAGAACAGTGTATCACTTTAAGAAGCTCGTCAGTATGAGGGTGGTGACGTTTCGGGAAAGGCTTCTATTTACCAGTCGAGATCTGTGTACTAAAGTCATCCCCATGAAACAGATGCTTGCAATAATTATTAAGTGGATATTCGAACTCTCAAGCGGGATTCTCGCTGTTTTTCTATTCTTTGCTGGTCTTCTTTTATATCTTGAATTTTTTGTTTTCATAACACAGTACGAAATTTTTGAAGTAGCTTTAGGGGCGCTTTTGGTCGCGGGCGCCTACAAAGGCATATACTGGTCGATCAAAAAAATATTCGCAGCACGCGTGTCAATTTTTCACGCCATAGTTTTTTTGATTGTAGGCTACTTTCTGCTATGGCTTGGAGCATCCGATTTCGATCGTGATGGAATTAGTAGCTTTCACGAAGCCACACCTATTTTATGGGCATACAACCACCTTGATGTAGACTTTCTTTATGTCACGAATCCAATTCTCGGTGATAGTAATTTCGACTTGATTAGTGATCGTGCCTCCATGTACAATCGCGGCCTCTGGCGGATTCGGACATTGCCAGCACAACGTGTTAAAATGACTGGGAGAATTCCAAACATTTGTATAATTTCTGGCGTAGAAGGTGAAAACGGTCAATGTCTCAAATTGCTTGAAAAGGTGGCACAATGTGCCAAAAGTGACGGCGGACTAGAACGACCAGAAATAAAGGGATTGGTTGTAGCCAACATAGGTTCAACAATTCAAACATGTGAAGACCTGGACACGTACCCACGAAACCTTGCGCAAAACAACTTTGGTTTTTACCTCGATATCGTGCGCGCGTTTGAATAACCTATATGATTGAAATGTTTCAAAAATTCAAAGAAAACCTTCCAGAACCAAAGCCATTTCAATGGGTTGGGATGGTTCTGGGACTGATCTTAATAGTAGCTATCTGGATAAGCTATACCCCTGACCCACTTCCTTCTTTAGTTGATGCGGATGGAGATGGGTATGTACTTCAAGACTATGAAGGAAAAGCTATCGACTGCAAGGACGATGATCCTAACATTCATCCAAACGCAATCGATTTTCCAGAAGATGGAATTGATCAGGATTGTAAGGATGGCGATGAACAGTTGGATGTTGGAGGACTGGAAGGAAAGACGCTTAATCTGTTCAAAAATTTTGTCCTTAGCGGAGAGGTTACTTCAAAACGAATCGTTGAAAATTCTCGACAAGTACGTGTTATAGGAGAACTTGAAACCGCGCTCCTGAAAATTCGAGCAAGTACAACAGAATATAACGGCGATGATTTAAGAGAACACACTGTCTATTTCTACCTAGACTCTGGTCAGAATGGTGGACATGTGGATTTAGTATATGACGACTCGGGTATCGTGTCTGGTGTGTTTAGAGAAATTGACGGAGAACCGCCTCAGTTCGAGGGTACGTATGACTTGAGCGGTTTGCCTCTTGGTCAATTGAACAGCAGAGAAACAAGAAACCTAAATGTAATCAAAATACTTAACCAGGAAGGCGTTCATTATATTGGTGCATTTGTATCGACGGGCATCTATGGAATTTTGAACGAAATGAGTATCGAATACGGATGTGCATACGAGTCAGATTGTCGGATTGAGTTAGTTAGATAAGAAAAGCACCGAATCAGATCGGTGCTTTTTCACTTCTAGAATTGTCGTTTAATTTTAGTAAAATACTTTTTCAGTCGCTCACGAGAATGAAAGGAATTTTTTTGAATTTAGAAATAATAACTTGTCTTAAGTGATCGTAGAAAGTTGGTTTCGTCAACTTTTCAAGCGAACTCAACGTGATCGACGTCTGGCTTCGCTTGTAAGCGTTAATCTCGTCTACAGACAGCACGTAGAACCTCCACTGATCCAAATCCAAAGGGTCAATGGTTTCCTGATCCTGGGTTGCAAGAAGACACATCACGTATACATCAACGTATCTGGACTTCGTTTTGGATTGTTTGTTCGTTGCGTTGTCCCAGTAAAAAGATGGTTTGATCGAGAACGAAATCTTCGAGAGTTTATCTTGATACCAGGACTGTACGAATCCCGCGGACTTTACCTCGATCTTAATACCCTCTGGGGTAACCAGATCGTAAGGAGCCCATTCGTCTCTGGGAACACCCAGATCAATACCTGTGGCCGTGGCAACAATAAATTCAGCGAATCTCCCCCTCGTCGCATTACTCAAAAGATCGGAAGAATTCCATTTCCAAAAATTCAGCAAGGTGAAAGGAAGACGGTTTTGGTTGAGACGTAATTCTTCGCTTCCTGATTTGATTGAAGGCTTGATAACTCCGTACGCCATAACGATTTTTGTTATAAACCCCATTCGGGGAGGTCAGATGTCGATCATTCTTTTGACTGATCGTCTTGCCAGGTTCGCATTGTGGAAGATATTAGAACCGCAATTCAGCTTAAGGATGCGGCTTCGATCACAATCTTCACTTTTTCTTTTTAAACTTTGCGCTTCCATGTCCTTGGTGATCTCTTAGAGGATGTTCCTGATCAGTGATCACTTTTTCTTTACTGGCTGAATCCACAACCTTCTCTTTGTATAAATTCCTTCTCTTATCTATGACGCGTTCAACATAAACACCATCTGGTAAGTCTGGATTCTCACTACTAAACCAACCTTGTTTAGACTGTTGTATAAACTGTCGTTTCCCCTTACCCTCAGGCACGACCAGTAAGTTGCTCGATTCTCGAACACTAATAGTCTCCTCAATACAAACTTCTACATGGCCATGCCCGCACCCAAAAATTAAATCTATTCTGTTTTCTTTCTTAACAATGTCTATAACCATACCTATACCGCACGAAAGACATTTGCCTTGAGCCTGACGAGTCAAAATTGTACGGTACTCATCCGTCATTTTTCTTTGTTGATCATTCAATTTATTTTTCGCCACCTCTTGCCATTCAGAGATTTCCATAGAGTTGTGTAAACCATGTTTCAAGTTAAGAACGCAATGCATTGAGTATATCCCCCAAAACCCCACCTTCCAAACTCAATAGACTCCATGCGTTAGAACTCTTCGAGTGCTCTTTGGCCAATCCTTCCAGAATCGCATGAAGTTCGTTAAATCTTTCAAGAAGTCTGGGGCTTTTGTAGCCAAAATTCACATCCAGAACCCCCTGACAAGCCTCAGAAACGCTTTTCTTTACATCATCTGGGAGTTGTAGTGTTTTATTCACTTCGGCTAAAACACGACCGATGTCATCCTCAATTTTTCGCTTAACTTCAACGCTTTTTGTCTGCATAGCCTCTAAGTCCTGTCGAAGTTTAAAGCCACCCAAAAGCTCTTCAGTTGCCTTGAGCATGACGGGGATCTTCACGTCTCTCATAAAGTCCGACCGTTCTTTTGGCATGGCGTGAGAATCGCGAAAGTTATCGAAGACGTCGGCCAATTTGATTGTCCATGCGTCTTTATCATTCGCGGCTATGAGCCGATCGATCATCTTTCTCCATCTGGCATCCTTGTCCTTGATGGAAAGATCATGAGAACAAAGATCAACAAGCTCAACGATCCGATCCCCGAAGATTCGCAACTCTTCCAATTCCACACCCGCATCTTCAACAACATCATGTAAAAATCCTGCCAAGCTTATGGTTCCAGTGTATCCGTATTCCCTCAACAGATCACGGACGTGATAAGAGTGTTGATAAGCAGGAGTTGTTCTGCCTTTTCTGACTCCAGGAATTCGTTGTACGAAACCTTCAGCAGTTTTGCGTAGTTCCGTCTCATGCGCATGACTATCAAAGTGCTCATCGTCTGGTTCTGGAACGATAAAGATACTAGCAGGATCAGATACAAGAGAATCGAGAAGTTCGGCCACTTCACTCTTTGCAAATTGCACAGCCTCATTGTACGTCTCAAATTGTCCCAGCAAAGGACGAATGGGTGGATCTTTGTAATAGTCCCAGTGATCCTCCATGTATACGTTATACAGACTTTGTGTGTTCATAGAATCGAGCATAAAAACTTAAAAGCGGCCGAGAGGTTTGATCCAAAGTGACGAACTTTGAATGAAATCTCCCAGCCGCTTCTGCAGCTAGTCCAGGCGTCACATCTGGCTCTCAGCAGATTTCCCTGATTGCTTACCTGCTCAGAGCAGGAGTGACGCGGGGTTCGTGATGGCCACGAACACACCTCATGTTACATTCAAAGTATACCTAAAAAGAGGGTTTTTGTCAATGTTTCTGGGCTCTATACTAAACAAGGTGGTGTATAACTAAAACATGACGCTATAGTTAGGGAAGTATTCACTCATCTCTAACCACACACGTCATGTCTACTTCAAAATCTAGTCTGTATCAAGCTTTCTGTCTA
>Ga0209319_1001594_pt1 | contig 17594 bp, 10 predicted proteins | sample RifGroE2_FD_184000 | JGI IMG/M metagenome (GOLD analysis project Ga0209319, IMG submission 184000) | Groundwater microbial communities from Rifle, Colorado - Groundwater E2 (SPAdes) (version 2) | ecosystem: Environmental > Aquatic > Deep subsurface > Groundwater | place: Rifle, Colorado, United...
TTTATACATGTTTTACAAATAATTTAGAATTTTCTAATAAAATTCAAAAAGGATTTAGTTTGCAAATCTTATAATTTTTATCGAACTTTATTTATTTATATTTCATTTTTTTTCAATAGTAATGACGAAGAAACATCCAAAGTCACTCGTTTCCGAATGGGCAAGAAATGCAGAAATATCTTTTGAAGAAGAGATCCTAACTGAACGTTAATGGGAATCAAAGCACAATATTTTTAGAGACGAATGTTTTGAATTATAAATAAGAGATTACTCTATTAACCCAGTGTAAAATAAAATGTTGCCCATTTATCCGGTTCACTTTCTGCCCAGATGCGACCGCCATGTTTAAGGACTATTTGCTTAGCACTGGCTAATCCTACGCCTACGCCCTCATATGTCTTCTCTAGTCTCTGAAATGGCTTGAATATATTCTCAGCATCTTTCATATCAAAACCGATGCCATTATCTCTTATATAATAAACAAGCGTTCCATCTTTAACCATGGCTCCGAATTCAATTTTTCTCACCGGCTTTGGCCTGGTGTATTTAATGGCATTACCGATTAAATTCTCGATCAATATCTGGAGTAGTACCTGGGTGCCAGTGGCTTTTAACCCTTGCTGGATATGTACCTCCAGCTTTTCCTGTGGATGGGTTTCGGCATAGTCGGTTACCACCGTTTCGGCTATCTGTGTTAAATCTATATCTTCGGTGGTTAAGTTTTCCTTAGTAAGCTTTAACAGATTAAGTATGGCATCAATCATGGTGTTAAGGTTACGAATGGCTGCCTTCATCCGGTCCATGTATTCCTGGCCTTTCCCTAGGCAATGTCCGTACTCCTCAGACAGGATATGAGCAAAACCGCTGATACTGCGCAGTGGTGCTCTCAGATCGTGTGTCAGGTTATAAATAATGGTTTCCAGGTCTTCGTTGGATATCTTCAAATTGAGAATTTGTCTACTTAGTTCTGTAATATCTATATTGATACCAGCCCATTGATAAATATTTCCGTTATTGTCCTGAGCAGGTATACCCCTGCTAAGTATGGTGTGGAAAACCTTATCTGCACCTAAAACCATAAATTCGCAATTCCAGAACGACCCTGTTTTGATGGTATGGCGCCAAGATTCCATAATTCGGTCTTTATCTTCTGTAGCTAGTTGCTTCGTCCAGCCGTATCCTTTTGCTTCTTTCATGCTTATACCGAGCAGATCAAGGAATACCTGACTGAAATAAGACATCTCTCCGTTCGAATCTGCAATCCACACCCCATAAGGGATGCTCTCATGGAGGAGATAAAATATGTTCTCCACTTCAATCTTTGATCGTTTTATTAACTCTAGTTCGAGCCTGACAGTTTGTTTTTGTGAGGACTGAAGATTGCTGCGCAGTTCTTTGTTTTCACCACGGAGCCTTGCCGCTTCATCTCCCAGGTCATTATTATTTATTAGCTCATTCATTAGTATCACCTCTAATTTCCATGTTTTTGCAGCCTTTGGCTCTTCCTTTCAGGTCTCTCTGCCGCCAAGAGTGAAATAGAATGTCGCTCCTTTACCTTCTTCCCCATCGGCCCATAAATCGCCAAGGTGCTTCTTGATAATAGCATGGGCAATAGCCAGTCCGATCCCATATCCGGTTTCGCCAGTGGGATATCCCCCGAGTTGAGAAAAGGGGCGGAATATTTGAGTGGCATTCTTATTATCAAAGCCGATGCCGTTATCCTTGATAAAGTACACAGGCTGCCCATCTTTAACGATTTTTCCGAACTCTATCCTGTAAGGTTTGTGAGTCGTATACTTCCAAGCATTTGAGAGCATGTTATTTAAGAGCTCCCTGATTGCTTCTTTATCTGCGCAGCACACAAGATGAGGCTCTATAATGAACTCGCCCGTTCGCTGCGGGGATTTGTTCTTAAAATCTGCTGCTATTTCTGCAACCATCTCTGATAATTTAATCTCCTGTTGCTTATAGTCAGTCCTAAATATATCCAGCAGAAAATGGATCGCGCCTACCATATGTTCCATTCTATTTACTATCCCCTGGATACGGTCTGTATATGATCTTGTTTCGGCATCAACTTGCTTTTTCTCTAGCTTTTCACTGAGGAATCCGATAAACCCACTGATGCCTCTTAGCGGGCTATAAAGATCATGGGACATGCTATAGATCACCGAACCCAACTCTTGATTGGTGACTTGTATCTGTGCCGTCCGCTCAAAAACCTGCTGCTCAAAAGTATCACTAAGTCTTTTCAGTCGTTCTTCAGTCTGTTTGCGAGCGCTAATATCGATATTTGTAGACACTGCAGCAATGACAGTACCATTTGCATTCTTGATCGGAGCTGCGTTAGTCTGGATGATCCCGCGGCTGCCATCACCCCGTTCAATGATCTCTTCTGCCTCTATGACTATCTCTCCACCGGCAATAGCTCTTATGAGAGAAAGTTCAGATATAAGATATCGGCGTCCGTCCAAATGAAATCGCTTGAAATTGAGGTAATCATCCAGAAATTGTGCACGAAGGAGTGGCATGCGCCATATAGTTTCCATAGCAATATTGCCCAGAACTATTTTTCCCGATGGGACTTCGGCAATAATGACCCCCACAGGCAGATTCTCTATCACAACGCTTAGCAAAGATTGCTGTTCTTCAAGCTTGTTCTTCGCATCAATGAATGCAGCGTTGGTTTCTTGAAGCACCTTTTCATTTTCATTATTTTTATGTGTTTTGCCCATCATTTCATACCATACTTACATTCCGTCTATTCTTATGTACCTCGTTTAATATCAAGACTGGCCAAGACTTCTTCTGTATTGGAAAGGTTACCAATGATTCGCCTCTCCGGTTGAGGCTGCCTTTTGATTAAGGTGGGAATAGCGACTACCTGATCCTCGATACCAAGCATGGGGACCTTAAATACATCGATCACTTCTAGGTGATAGTGGCCCGCAAGGTATTCCTCACAGATCTTACGCAAGTTGGAAATAGCTGCAACAGACCTGGCTGTCTCTCCTGCGACATAGAGTCTAAGTTGCCAGGTTTCGGGAACAGGTTCTTTTTCTTTTTTATTCTCCATAGTATCACGCTACCAGCTTTTCTTCTTGCATTTGATCATTCTTAAAAATTTCGATTCCTCGATAGGTTATAGCAAAATCATAGACATTTGGACTACTCGCAATACCACGGGTTTTCATTATAAACAATTCCCTTTTTCGTTTACTTTTTTCTCTTGCTACAGCAAGAACAACCCAGGAATCTATAAGTGAGGAGATCTTTACATTGGTATGTTCCGGCACGGCCCCTCCACTGGTAAGATCAGTAAGCACGGTTGTTATCAGGTTCTTTTTGAGGTAGTCCATCATTCTTGTTAACATTGACTTAACCTCATTTATTGAACCGACGGTAGTAAGATTGGTAACGGGGTCAAAAACAACGACATCCGGCTTAAACGATTCGGTCAGATCATAGATAGTTAAGAGATGTGATTCCAGCCCGTTACTGTTAGGTCTGGAGGCACTAAACTTAAGGAGGTCCTTCTTGACCCACGGCTCAAGGTCTAGTCCTACTGATTTCATATTCCTGATAACCTGGTCATGTGATTCCTCAGAAGATAAGTACAGACATTTTAGCCCCTGTTCATAGGCAGTATTACAGACAGAAGCAGCAAAAATTGATTTACCTGAGCCTGCCATCCCTGAGATCACAATAGAGCTGCCACGATAAAACCCTTTTCCTCCAAGCAGCTCATCCATTCCCTGGATTCCTGAAGAGAGAAAGTCTGATGATATCTTATGTTCCAGTCCTATTGAAGTGATCGGAAGTACAGAGAATCCCGTATTATCAATGATGAAGGGATATTCGTTGGTGCCATGAGCCGAGCCTCTGTATTTCATAATGCGCAAACGCCTGGTCATAAGTTGTTCAAAAATCCTTAAGTCCAGGATTATAAGACAATCAGCAACATACTCCTCAATCCCATGTCGTGTCATCATATACTGCCCTGGCTCTGCTGTTATCAATGCCGTGACACCTTTGCTCTTGAGCCATAAGAATAGCCTGCGCAGTTCGGAGCGAAGAATTACCTCACTGGGTATCTTGCTGAAAAGCGCTTCTATGGTATCTATTACCACCCGTTTTACATTGTTGGTGACAATATAATGTTCCATCCGGGAGAACAACCCGTCGAGATTATATTCCCCAGATTCCCTTACATCTCCGCTCTTAATAACGATTTGATCAATAATGAGTTTCCCTTCCTTAGACAGCTTGTTCAGATCATACCCCATGGAGCCAAAATTCTCGACTAAGTCCACAAAGGTTTCCTCGAAGGAAATAAAAAGTCCTGGTTCATTCCAATGCCGTATTCCCTGTACCAGGAATTCCATTGAAAACACGGTCTTCCCGGAACCCGGCCCACCAACAATTAGTGTTGATCTTCCTTTGGGAACCCCGCCGAAAGTAATCTCATCAAAACCCTTAATCCCGGTTAAGGTCTTTTTCAACGTTACCGGCACTGAAGTCTTTTTTTTGATAACCATAAAGCCACCACCTTAGCTCAATGCATGTATTTCTTGGGACTTACGTTTAACATAGTGATAGAATTAATTCAAGGATGGAGAAACGTAAGATCAATCTTACCCTACGACAACTATTGCCCGATGTTCCATTTGATCGTCAATAAGCGGCAGAAAGAAACACGGCTGGGCCACATCATCAAGTATTACCTTTTTCACAGGATTTCCTTCTCTCAGACGTTCAACCGTGATATGGTAGACTGTTTCTCGATAACGGTAATGGATATGAAAGGTATCCCAGTCTTTTTTCCAGCACGGCGCAAACGTAAGTTTATCAACTTCAAGCTTTAACCCTAGCAATGATTCCAGTATAAGCTGATACATCCAACCTGCTGACCCTGTGTACCATGACCAGCCGCCTCTGCCGACGTGAGGCGATTGCGAATAAATATCGCCAACCATAACATAAGGTTCGGTTTTATATATCTCAATTTGTTCTGAAGTACTGCTGTGATTGATCGGATTTATCAACGAGAACCAATCCCAGGCTTTTTGTGATTCGCCTACTGAAGCCATTGCCATGACAGCCCAGACCGCAGCATGGCTGTACTGTCCTCCATTTTCTCTAACTCCAGGTACATAGCCTTTAATATAACCCGGATCATTTGTACTTTTGTCAAAAGGAGGATCAAACAACTGGATCAAACCTGACTGGTGTTTGACCAGATATTCATCAACGGATTGCATGGCTGTTGCCTGGCGTTCAGGATCTCCAGCCTGTGACAATACCGCCCAGCTCTGGGGCAATAAATCAATACAGCACTCATTATTAGCTATTGAGCCTAAAGTGTCTCCATTATCAAAAAAAGCACGTAACCACCAACTGCCATTCCAGGTATGAGTATTGATGTTTTTCTTCAAACGTTTAGCTTCAGTATTGCACTGTTGTGCAAAATTAGTATCTTTCTTTCCTTTTGCAATTTCAGAAAAACTGATCAGAATATCATAGAGGAAAAAAGCCAGCCATACACTCTCTCCCTGACCTTTTTCACCCACTAGATTCATGCCATCATTCCAGTCTCCTGTTCCCATTAGCGGCAAACCGTGAACGCCATATCGCAGGCCTAGCAAAATTGCGCGAGCGCAATGATCGTACAGCGAAGATTTTTCTTCTGAACGCTGCGGAAGATCATAATATGCGTCTTCTTCCATGCTAACTAATCTACCTTCAATAAACTCCACCATTTCCTCAAGTACACCAGTGTCCCCGGTTCCGGAAATATAACGACTAACAGCAAATGGCAGCCATAGATAATCATCCGAACAGCGAGTCCTCACACCTCGCCCCTGTGGAGGATGCCACCAATGCTGAACGTCACCTTCCCGGAACTGATGCTTAGCGCAGAGAAGAATCTGCTCTCTTAGCATTTGTGGCTCGTTATGTAGTAACGCTAATGTGTCTTGTAACTGGTCTCTGAACCCAAAAGCACCACCCGATTGGTAATAACCACTTCTTGCCCAAAGGCGACAGGCTATAGTTTGATAAAGCAACCAACCGTTAGCCAAAATATTTAAACTCAGGTCCGGAGTGTCTACATGAACCGCCCCAAGACTACGATCCCAGAATTCTCCGACAGCCTTCAATGCTGCTATGGCCGGGCCAGCACCGCGAAAGCGTTGGACCAGCGACCTGGCTTCATCGATATTATGACCGGCCCCTAGAATAAAAACAATTTCATGTTCCTGACCATCAGTAAGGTCAAACATGGTTTGTACGGCACCGCATGGATCTAGTGCTGCTCCAACTTTATTTGATAGTCGCGATCGACCCATCGCTGAAGGGTTCTTCAAACTTTTGTTTCGTCCGATAAACTCTGTTCTATCTCCTGTCACATAACGATTTGTACCATTCATATCAATAAAAGCTACTCGACCAGAAAATTCAAGATTATAAGGATTGTGTGCAAACATAGCATTACATTTAGGATCGATTTCAGTCACTACATGCATTAAAGTTTTATGTCTAAGCTCTCCCAGGACCCAGGTCACAAAACCCGTAGCCGAGAGACGCCGATTTCGTCCCGATATATTGCTAACTTTCAATACGCAGAATTTTACCGGGGCATCAATTGCAACATAAGTGGTTAATTCCGAAGTTATTCCAAAATCCGTGTACTCAAAAATACTGTAACCGAAACCATGCCTGGTTGTATAAGGCTTGATTCCCCGGGCAGGGAACGGAGCCGGAGACCAGAATCGACCGGTTTCTTCATCACGCAAATAAAAAGCTTCTCCACCGGAATCACAAACCGGATCATTATTCCAGGGAGTTATCCTGAACTCATGGGCATTTTCACTAAAAGTGTATGCAGAACCACTCTCCGAAATGACCGACCCGAAATATGGATTAGCAAGTACATTTGACCAAGGCATCGGTGTCATTTGATTAGGGGAGGTGGTTAAAATATACTCCTTGCCATCGTGAGTGAACCCGCCGATTCCATTAAAAAAAAGCAAGTCTCTGTGTATCAAATTTGCTGTTTTTTCTGGCAGTAAACGCCGTAAACGAGATGTCGTGAAAGTTGGCATACTGAATTCTGCCTGACCTCTGCGGATAATCTGATCCTCAATCGGTCCCAGCCAGTCAGTGAGGATAATTCTGGCCACGGTTTGCATAAGAATTTGATCTTCATCCGGGATCTGATCAGTTTTTCTGATAAAAATTCCCGCTGGTCTGTCCACTATATGAGCCTCCAGACTTGAGGCAATCAAACCCATAATTTTTTCCTGCAACTGCTGTCGGTACCCGGAAGGGTCCTCGTTCCAAATCACCAGGTCAACAGCCAGTCCATTTCTACGCCAATAAGCGTGTGCTTGTACCATGCGGCGTACAAGATCAATATTTGCTGAGTCGGAAATACGCAAAAGCACGATTGGCAGATCCCCTGAAATACCGTATCCCCACAAACCTGACTGTCCTCTTTTGTTTTTCAGGATGATGCTTTGTTGAGCCCTGCTGGAAGGACTGGGAAAAATAACTGAGCTGGCAAGCCGGGCATAAAGCTGCGCATCGGCCTCAGTTGCGTTCATCTGATGTAGCAGTACTTGACCATGGCTGAAAGCCAGTTCAAAAACCCGGTCGGATAGTCGCCAATCATTATATTTTTCAATTAATCCGAGCGCAATTTCTCGGGTTTCAGCTGCTCCAAGAACTATATTTACTACCGCAGTACCTTCCGGTTCTATGGTAATTCTGCTCCGTATTGCCACTACCGGATCAAGAACAGCTCCTTCGCTATTAGTGAGTTGCCTATTCTCTAAAGCAACAGGGTCCGCGACACTTCTTCCCCGACCAATAAATTTTAATCGGTCCGTTTCATAAGAAATTTCAGAAACTGTAGCCCCATGAATAACCATAAGGCAAAACATCCAGGGTGGGGACTCTTCCGCGGAGCGAGGTCGACGACTACAAAGAATGCTATTTTTATTAGGTAAAATTTCAGTTTGAACAAATAAATTATTAAAGGCCGGATGTGTAATTTCAGCCGCTGCCGGAGCAAGGACCACTTCAGCATAAGATGTCACATCAAGCACTCGCGGTTTTCGGGAATAATTTGTGATACGAATGCGCCGCATTTCAATATCATCTTCTGGAGAAACTACGATCTCAGTATGAGTATCCAGTTCCTGATCACGACGACGGAACTCCGCTCTGGCCTGAGAAAAAATTGCTTCATAATTTTTGGCTGACTTACAGACAGGCTGATATGCTGCGGACCAAGATTCATTCCTCTCGACATCACGGATATAGCAAAATAATCCGGTATTATCCAGCGTCGCATCTTCTCGGAAGCGTGTTAATGCAAAATCTTTCCAACGACTATATCCGCCACCAGCCTGAGTTACCATCAATTGGTATCGTCCATTGGATAATAGGTGAACTTCAGGAAACGGTGTATTTGGCGTATTATAGATACGCAGCAGTGATTGCCTTTCCATGGTTTGCCATGGTCGCTCAGTAACTTCAAAAGCATGTGGATATGCAGGAGTAACCTTCGGAACCCGCTCCTGAAGTAACAGATCAGCAGCTAAAAATCTTGGTTCGGAATGAAAGCGTTTTTGCATCGGACGCCCAAGAAGAAAATATGATAAAGATAACAAAACCATGCCCTGGTGATGGGCCATGTAAGAGCTTACTACCGCAAACTTTTGGCCACTTGATAAACGCGCCGGAGTGAAATCTACAGCTTCATACAAACCATATCGACCTTGAAGTCCAGACTTAGCCAAACGCTGCAAGTTCTCTGTAGCTGCATCTGGTTTCACCATTAAAGCAAGAGCAGAAGCATAAGGCGTGATCACAAGGTCATCGGATAATCCGCGTTTAAACCCAAGCCCAGGAATGCCAAAAGCTCGATATTGATATTGCAGGTTCGCGTCAGTTATATTGTAGCCGGACTCAGATATTCCCCAGAGAACACCGCGTTCATTCCCATACTCAATTTGCCTTGAGACGACTGCATAGAATGTTTGGTCAAGCAGCGTGTTCTTATACGTAGGCATTACCAATAAAGGCATCAGGTACTCAAACATTGAACCGCCCCAGGAGAGCAAAACCGGAAACCTCCCTGATATGGTCAATTGCCGTCCAAGTGAAAACCAGTTTTCTTGGGGTATATATCCTTGAGCAATTGCAACATAACTACCTAAACGAGCTTCTGATGCTAACAGATCGTAATAACCTTCGTCACGCCTGTGTTCGCTGACATTGTAACCGATAGCTAAAAGGTGTCTGGATGAATCGTATAAAAAACCGTACTCCATTTCAACTAATGAGCTGCACAGCTGGGCTTGCTTTTCTAATGCAGCTATCCTAGCCATTGCCCTATTTACTGCGTCAACGGTTGATTTCTGTAACTGTGACAACCAGGTATCCTGTTTTTTCTGGCCCTGTATCGATACAAGCTGCGCAATCAATGGCAAAACCTGAGATCCAAGGCCTGCAATATCTCTCAATGTCGGAGTATTATTAAGCATTTCCCAGATAGCTTTGATTCTATCAAGAGACTGAGCTGCGACTTCATTTTCATCCTTCCAGAATTCTTCATCGGGTAGTGGTAAGCTTAGCCAGGGAGCCATAAACCTAATATCTTCCTGATGATCCCGGAATTGCTGCTTCAGGGAATCCATCCAAAAGAAAGCCTCTGGGAATTCAGAAAGTCCGGCGCATAGTTCAGTGCTCAAGGTTTGCAAAAGATGAAGCTGATTGAGTCGATCTCCAAGTCCTGCCGGGATAACCTCCAACTGTTGAAATAATTTCTTAAGATTATCTGCAGCTTTTAAAGAATACTTATGCCCTGAGTTGCCCATTGTTTCTTCGAAAATAGCATAGGTATCAAGCCATCCTTCCGCTATCCTTACCCCAGCAACAGGATGATCAGGCATTGCGAGTAATCCCTGCCTCAAAACTAACAAATGACCTGAGAGGTTGCCGCTATCTACACTTGAAACATATAATGGACCTAAAGGTTGCAGAGTTTGAGTGTCATACCAATTGTAAAAATGCCCTCGGAACCGCTCCATATTTTCCATCGTATGTATGGTTCTGGTTACACGGGATAGCAGTTTCTCTGTAGAGATATATCCAAAGTCATATGCCGTCAGATTTGCAAGCAAATACATCCCGATATTTGTAGGAGATGTACGGTGCGCCTTTGAGGATAAGGGTTTTTCCTGGACATTGTCCACCGGCAACCAATTATCTTCTTCATTAACAAAAGAATCAAAAAACTGCCATGTACGCCGAGCCAGCTTATGCAGAAATAGTGTCTGCTCAGGTAAAATATTATTAATATGAACTACCTGCGGACTGCTAATAAACCAAACCAAAAGGGGCGAAAAAAACCATAAAACAATCAATGCAAGCGGTGCAAGTTGTATTTCAGGCTTGCCAAGTATTATTAGCCCAACCCCAAAAGACAGTGCTGATAACATCCCCATAGATTTCCATACATGGGCAAGTCCCATGCTGTTATGGCTGGAGTTATTAGATGGACACCATATTAATAGGTTTTTATGGGTAATCCATAATCGGAACCATGTACGGATAATTGCATCAAGACAATAATAGGCCTCGTATGGTAATAATGCCAAACGTATCATGGACCTTGCCAGGTTTCGATAAAGATCCTGGAATATGTAACGAACATGAATCAGAAATAAAAGTTCTTGTGGTTTCTGAAATAGCACAGCAACAACAGCAAAAAGACAAGGCGGTAAAAAAAACATAGCCAGAAAGAGAAACGTGAACAATCCAGCTGATAACGGCATCAACCAGGCAATAGCAAGCAGCGTGATAAGAGCCGGAGCTATCAAACTGCGACGTAAATTGTCAAAAATCTTCCAGCGGTAAATTGATCCCAAAGGATTTTTTATTGTGCCATCTAATCCAGGCACACGGGCACATAGCCAACGCGCAATTTGCCAATCGCCTCTGATCCATCGATGGCGTCGTTGGGCATCAGCAAGGTAATGAGATGGATAATGTTCATACAGCACTACATCGCTTACAAGTCCGGAACGAACATATCCACCCTCCAGCAGATCATGAGATAAAACACGATTCACCGGGAATCTCTTGGTTAAGACTTTATGGATCACATCCACATCATAGATACCTTTACCAACAAAAGAACCTTCCCGAAACAAATCCTGATAAACATCGGATACAGCCAAGGTATACGGATCAATGCCTACTTGCCCCCCAAACAACTTTACGAGCCAGGATTTACTCACGGCATTCATACTATTTTCCATGCGAGGCTGCAAAATGCCATAACCCGCGCAGACACTTTTTGACTCATCATCATATTGCGGTCGGTTTAGCGGATGGTTCATTGTCGCAACAAGAGTTCTGGCTGAATCAAGCGTGAGCTGTGTATCCGTGTCTAGGGTTATTACATACTTCACTAATTCAAGAATAGAGGTATCCCCAACTATTACTGTTCCTGGTTCTGGCATACCCCCGCAAATAATAATATTAAGGTTCTCCAATTTGCCACGCTTGCGTTCCCGTCCCATCCAGCAATTCTCCTGGGGATTCCATTGGCGCGGTCGATGAAAAAGGTAAAACTTTTCAGCCTGATCCTGAGGATACCGGGCATTTAAGTCCTCGATCCTGGTTTTTGCAGCTTCGAATAAATTGTTATCTTCGGACAATTGTTCCTGTGGTGCATCTTGAAAATCTGTCACCAGGCCAAAATGTAAAAGATTATCCCGGTTAGCCAAGTATAAAACCTCAAGATTCTCCAGCAAAGAAGAGATATTTTCGGGACTAGATAACATGCAGGGAATGACTACTAGTGTTCGGGCTTCCGGGGGGATGCCTTTGGAATAATCCATACGGGCAAGGCCCCCTGGATTAATTAGTCGTGCTGTCAGCCAGTTAACAAGATTGACCGCCGGCTGGCTGGCACCGATAAGTACCAAAATACCGGTTAAACAAAGCGGGAGACCAGGAATGTGATGTATATTTAATAAAATTATCCCCATAAATAAGAGTGTAAACAATCCTATTGAACTTAAATATAAAAAAAGCGGGAACCTGCATATAAAACGTTCTAGCTGCTCACGTATCGTGAATTTGGGCTTAACCAATTGTTCCAACTGAACAATACCGTGGTCCAACAAATAGTAACCAACGTGTGACATTCGATTATCCAGTCCATTAACTGCCACCGACTGCTGAGCAAGATCTAAGGCCCTGGCTGCGATATCCTTTTCAGGTAGTGAGCAACGTTTAGCCAATAATTCCACCCGGTGTCGACACCGGTCGCGAGTAGCAAAATCAGAGCGGGAATAGACCCCCATAGGATCAAAGGAAAGGGTTTGCTCTACCTTACTCAAGGCTTCCACAAACCCCCTCCAATCTATAGCAGTTAAAAACCGCAAGCTAGCAATACTGTTACTAACTGAAACCTGGTCTTCAGCCTGTCTCTGATTTTCCATGTGAACCATCTGTTCAACATTAAACCCAAATTCGGTTAAACGTTGTTCAATCCACGTCATAGGTAAAGCCAGGCTCTGACCTTGAAGCCGGCGCGCAAGTGCCGCCACAAATGCACTGGACATCGGAGGGCTTGATCGAGCCATATCCGAGATTTCTATAATAAGATTTTTGGGGTCTTTTTCGGATACAGTGGTCATGCGGTCAGCCCAATAATCCCCTAGTTTACGATCTAATTTACTGGCAGCAATTCTTGTCGCTACCCGGCGCAGGTTTTCAATAAGAGCCAGCCGAAGCATAATCGGGATGGCCCATAATTCACCAAGTGTTAGAGTAACAGTAGTTTGGTAAGCGTCAACAAAAGCACTGAGGCCCACTTCATCCACTCGGCCATCTCCATGAGAGATCACCTTTAATGCCATAGCATAAACACGAGGGAAACCCTTAGTTTTACCGGTTTTAAGACTGGGCAATTCCCGACTATAAGATTTCGGCAAATGTTTGCGTGAGATTAGAATTTGTTCTTCAATAATATAAAAGTTATCCAAAAACCACTCTTCAGCGGGGAGAAGGGGATTATTCTTAACAGCCTCAACTTGTAACAACTGATATGTTTCCAATAAAAGCTTTTCATTTTCATAAAGGCGAGGCAAAAGGCGGTCAGGACTGCGTATGATTTCATGTTCATGCCTCTGGGCAAGTCCTTTTGCATACTCGGCCATTTGCTCCATACTAAATAATTCCGCTCTTAAAGGCTGCTCCATAAATTCTCCAATCGGTACGAGTCTGCGCAACTTCCAACGATCAGTCTCTATTGCTGCTATCTGTCGAAAAGGGCGTTTCTAAATATTTCTTTGTGTGACTAACCGTCATTTAAGGTTTTTTTTTACACTACATCCATTTTTCACTTCCTCAGAAAAATTGATGATATAGTTACCTTCAAATACTAAAAAAATATCAAGCTGGAATCTGTCTTGAAATTGTGAGTTCTTATTTAAAATAAAACCATTTTTTATCAGGTGAAAAAGGTTTCCTGATTCATATTAAGAAATATTAGAGAGTGAAGCTTCGGCTTTGGCGGTAAGCTCTTTCTGAGTTAATCCGTTAAAGGTTATTGCGAAATTTATTCATTTTGGTTATTTCGTTAGCAAAATGATAACATAGAGTCAAGTATAAAGATATGGATAAGAAAAATAAATATCTCTTGTATTTGCTTTAATATCATTAATACCCATAATTAACCGGAAAAAGTATCGGTTGATATACTTATGAAGGAGATTTTTCTTTCACTAATAGAAGTACATTGATACTTCTCAAGTAAATACTCGATAAAAACCTCTTTGTTTTTATCAAATAGCTTATGTTTTTAAATGAAAGACTCCACAACCGCCTTAAGGCCCGAATAGAGCAGTACTTTGTTGTAGCAATGCTTTTTTTCGTCAACACTAGGTACTCTTTCGGCTTTTGCTACATATTTATTTGATAGATACTGCATATATTTTGCCCCGATAACCAAGCCAGCTTTTTCCAATGCTTCCCAAAAATCACCTTTGTTTTTCATAGCGAAACCTTCTCTAATTAAGTTATTTGTCATCTTCGGATCGACCAATGAGTGCAGGATTCATAGTGAGCCGTAGCGGCGAGATGTGTCGATCTTTTAAAACTGCTCTGAGTCCTGAGTAATACAGTACTTTGTTGTAGTAGTAATTTTTCTCTTCTTCTGTAGTTGCCTTTTCCGCTTTTTCCAGATATATGTCCGATAGTCCCTCAGGTCCATGAACATGTTCACGCAGGTCCCTTCAGCGGTAGTAGTAGGATTAATTGCTTGTTTGCATTTCATTTTTTATCTCCCCCTCCCTTGGTGTAATTAACAAATCTGTAAGAGCATTTAACTTCTCTGTTTGTTGATATATCGTATGGAGAGTAATAATACTTGCAACGATAAATTGTGTTATTTGTTAATTTGTTTAACTGACTTGTTAAAGAAGAGTTGTTTTGATATATTTATAATTAGTGGACGGTGGACTGTTAACCGTCAACCAAAAAGGAGAATTATCATGCTACATCTTGGATCATTTGGAGAATATATTAAGCACTATCGTACGTCTAAGGAACTTAACCAGATACAGCTTGCGGATAAAATGGAGATATCTGCCGCGTTTATTACAAACATAGAAAATAAAGGTACGCTGTTTTCCGAAGAGAAAATGGAAAAGTTCGCACAACTTATGAGTCTTGATGAGATTTCGTATAACGAATTGCTTTTGCAACGGACAATAGATCATTATGAAATTGAAAGGAATAAAAGGTTCTTCAAAAACCTGAAAAAGATGTTGCCTCTTTATGAGAGGATACAGGCAGGAAATTTTGACAGTGTTTCGTTTGAAGATATTCCATCGACACTTTCAACCGGGGAGATCATTTCGCAGATCAAATTACTAATCGGCAAAATCCCTGATGAACAAGTAAAGAAGTTCCTTGCAACCGATATCGACTACGCTGAACAAAAGTTTTCTTCATAAGCTCGGACTTCACGTATTTCTTTCTTGTTTCTTTTTTAAAGCTGTCTCTATGTATTGCTCGATCTTGCCTATATCCACCGGTTTTTCTAAGAAACGGACCAGTTCATCATCTCTGAATCTAGTCCGCACTTTCTTTCCATTCGCCCATTCACCGCTGCAAATAAACGCAATCAAAGAAGGTCTGTTTTCCTTAAGTTCGGCTACGAAATCGATCCCGGACTTAAAGTCATTCAGGTTAACATCGGTTATAAGTATTTCTATTTCGTGTTCTCTCCATGTCCGTACGGCTTCTGTATAACTGCGTGCGATGATCACTTCATACCTGGTTTTTAAAACCTGTTCCAGCATGAAAACAACCAATGGCTGATCATCGACAATAAGTAATTTCCTCATTAGAGCACCTTAGTTATCATATATTCAAATTCGATAATCCTAAGCTTGTCATCAAAGCTTAATTCTCGTGTGCGTCCAAGAAGATGGAGCAGTTCTGTTACAAGCGCTCCGGCAAATGATTGTCTATAATACGATTGCATTACATACGATGCTTCCTCATATTCCCGATAATTATTTTGTCCCTGCTTGAATCCTTCCATGACTGACCCAAAGAATATATCCTTCCGTTCCTTATCACACAGGTCATAAGCACCTAACCGGAAACACTCACATAGCTCCTTTGAATACGAAAACCCAGTCAGAATAATACATTCGCACTGTGGTTCATTAAACCTTATCCGACGTAACACATCGACTCCGGCACTATTACTCACCATACCACCATCAGCTTTGAAAAGCGGCATTCGCATATCGATAATACTCATCGCAATCCTGTTCTTATTTGCTGTATAAACATCAATGGCTTCTTCCGCGCTACCAGCCCGCACTATTTCTACATCGGTACCTGCTTCCCGGAATAGATCTTCAATATCCAGGCTCAGCATGTCCCTAAGTAGTTCTTCATCATCCACAAACAATATAACGTTCCGTTCTGTGCTCTTTGTTCTTTCGCCTCTTCTAATTATCTTGAGACTGCCGGTGCCTTCGTAAGTATACTCACCAGCGGCGGTTATGTTGAATAGGTCTTCTTCCGTCCAATCTTTTATCGGCTTATTTCCTATAGTTTTGAAAACTTTTTGTCCTCCCAGGCACCCCGCTATTTCACCATCTTTTTTTACCCTCATCATATCCGCGTATCCCAGACTGCTGCCCAATGTATATGTATTCCGGTACTGCTCATGGAATTCTGCATTTTCTATGGCTTCAGCTATCTCGTTGTACGGATTTGATTTCAAGATGTAATTATTCGCCCGGAGGTTCATTGATCTCTTAAGTTCTGGCATTCCAAACACGTTTGTGTAAATGAGTGCCGGTTTATCAATAGGCGGTGCCTTAAGCAACGCCAGAAAGCGGGCATCAATGCTCATTCCCATATTCAGGTCAGCCAGGATAACATGGTAATCCTCATTCTTAACCAGTTCCCACATTTTATCCTTATCCTGTGCAATAATATATTCATTTCCTGGTACTGCTGACCGAAGCCGTTCAAAATCCTCTGTATTTTCATCATAAACCAAAACTTTTTTCATAATTTACTCCTTGATTAATGTCGTTATGAATCGATATTGTTAGTGTGGGACACAGCGTGCTGTTCACCTACTGTTGTTTCTGTTCCTTCCTCGTATACCTTGGAGAATGTCATCGTAAAGGTCGTGCCTTTTCCCGGTTCGCTCTCACATTCTATTTCAGCACTGTTCTTTTTAAGCAGAGTCTTTGCCCCGTACAACCCGATCCCGGTGCCCTGTCCGATTTCTTTGGTAGTAAAATACGGTTCAAATATGCGTAATTTGACTTCTTCTTTCATCCCCATACCGTCATCGATTATAGTTAATATCGATTTTTCATTTACTCTCTGCGTCCTGAGTATAATCGCTCCGCTCGCTTTAGTTTTATCCATAGTAATGGCATCTCGCGCGTTATACATAATGTTCAAAATACACTGCTGCACATCTGCTGCCGAAGCGTGAACATATACGTCCGCAAGCTCTTTGGTGATACGTATTTTGTTGCCTGCCAAGCTCAGCTCGAACAATATCAGCGATTCTTCCACGACAGTCTTTAAGTTTAATTTAGTCTGGTTGATATGCGAGTGATGGAAGGCATTAAGCAGTGACCGGACTATGGTGAATATATGCCTTATTCCTACCATCGCTCGGTCATAGTGGAGATGGATAGACTCCGGATCTTTTTTTACCCTGCCGAGAAGTGCCTCCAGACCAGCCAGCGGGTTCTTGATCTCGTGGGCTATTCCACCGGCTACACGCCCGATTGCAGCATCCCTGCTCGTTTGCATCATTAGATCACGCGTCTCTTCTACTTCCTTGATCGTTTTCTCAAGTTGCTTATTTCTTTCTCTCAGTTCTTTCGTTTGTGCGTCTACTTTCTTAGTTAATTCTTTTCTAGCTCTTTCTAACTGTTCGATGTAATAAGCATTAAAAAATGATACAGCTACTTGTGTCAGCATATTCTCGGTAACCTGTTTTACTGGTTTTCTCATCG
>Ga0209319_1001595_pt1 | contig 17594 bp, 15 predicted proteins | sample RifGroE2_FD_184000 | JGI IMG/M metagenome (GOLD analysis project Ga0209319, IMG submission 184000) | Groundwater microbial communities from Rifle, Colorado - Groundwater E2 (SPAdes) (version 2) | ecosystem: Environmental > Aquatic > Deep subsurface > Groundwater | place: Rifle, Colorado, United...
CCACCATCAGGATAGGTTACGATTGTTCGCCGCACAGCCACGATCTTGCCATCAGGTGTCCAGGCCGGGAACTTGTACTGGTATTCTTTGTCGCCTTCCGGCTTGGAACACCCAAACATCATCCCCACTACCACCAACACACAAAACAGCCCCATTATTCTGATCATGGTCTTACTCAGTTTTTTATTCATATTCTTTATTTCTCCTTTTTTGGATATTTATATATCGTTAATTATTAATTCATTATTGCAGGATGTTTTTGATATATTTGATATATTATTTTTAATACGCCATATTTTTCATTAATTCACCATATTGGGGCGTGCCACCGGCGCGCCCGTACGGGGAACCCCAATCGCCCGTACAGAATAAATTAATCCCCAAATACAAATACACCAGCATTCACGCAGTAATGCCTGACACATTCACAATCAATCTTATTAAACGGAATTAATAGAGGGTTTCAAGGGTATCGGCATCACAACGATGTAGGGGCGCACACATTGGTGCGCCCCTACTATGATTATAAAGAAACATTTCCCTCTATTTTTTAAGTAACGGTCGGTTTATTATATATGCCTTCTTCATTATATGCAAATAGTTATTATTTTTTTGATGATTAAACCCGCCTTGTGATGGCGGTTTAGTAAGAGTTAGGAAAAGGAAAAACTTGATACTCTGCCCTGAGAGCGTCGCATCAATCTTACTTATGTTAATGTTGGTGGATATTGTTATTGGGGCGCACACATTGGTGCGCCCCTACGGGGGAACCTTGATCAACTTAACATTTAAGTCAGATTATGCGACGACATCAGGGGGATGGTGGTTGTCGGGCTGGTTGGTTGGAGGATGAGAAGAACAAATGAGGACTAAGAGGAAAATCAATTGGCAAGATACGTGCAAAACTGTGAAAATGATAAATTATATTTCCTTATTTGATAAAATTTCGCAAACCATATACAATTTTGGTAGTTCAAATTTTCAGGTACGGAGGAAAAACATGGACAACAACGATTTGAGGACAATTAACATTTTCGGGGCTGGCATTGAGGCAGCTTTTACAGTACACAAACTCGTTCCGACAAAACTGGAAAAAGAATTAGGCGAGGAACATCGCCCAGTCTCTCACTTCCTGGACAGAGGCCAAGAGAAGGGACGTTGCAGGATTTTCGGCAGGAATGCACTGCTTATTAAAGAAATACTCACCGAAGCCGAATTTAATAACGAAGCTATGTGTGAAAACTTCGAAATGGAATATTATGCCCTGCTGGAAAATAAAGAACAGGAAAACCGGGGTGCCAGACTCAAAGATAAACTCGATAAGGTCAAAAACTCCTAATTAAATTTGCCTTTCCTGCAAAACAAATATACAATTTTAATATTACCATATCTCGGTATCCATATTCTTCTTTTTTCACGAAAGGCAGGACTTTTTCATGGTTAAATCTAATAAGATATTTGTGGTCGAACCGGAGTCCGTTATTTCGGACGCGCTACGGTCAATTTGCGATAACCATATCGTCACGATCAACAATGTTGACCGGGCTATTGACTGGTTCGGGGCTGGAGATGAACAGGTTGCCATCGTCGTGATCGATCGTGACCTGCCTGATTCTTCTGGTATTAAACTACTCAGCCATATCAGACTGCGGAATCCGTTTGTTGATATCATCATGGTTACTCAGACGGCAACAATTGATGATGCAGTACTGTTCGGGCAACTCGGAGCTTTTGACTATATCGAAAAGCCGCTGAATATTGACCGGCTTCGTGAACTGATCAACAGGCTGACTACCACTTTTGATTACGCACGAAAATTTGCTTACTGGGAAAAATGGGGCAAAGCCGTTTCTGCTGAAATGGACTGGCGGCTCACTCTTTTCCACGAAGCTTTTATCCAGAAAATGCTGGGCGATACAACCGCAATAAATAGGGTGGATATGATCTTTCCTACCCTCACGACTACCAGCTACATTACTCCTCAAGAAATCAGGGCAGAACTGGAACACCAGCTCGGCATCATTGAAAGACCACAGAAACAACCTAAAATCCTGATTATTGAAGATGAAGATATGTGGAGAGAAAGCTATCAAACTATATTAGAAGAAAACTATAACCTACTGCTCGCCGGCAATGGGCTGCAGGCCATAGAATTTGTTAAGCAGGAAAAGGATATCGACATAATTCTGCTCGATATTTACCTCCCTGACATCAAAGGCAACAAACTATATCACCAGATCAGACAATTTAACAAAACTGCCGAAGTCATTGTCGTGACAGCATTCCAGGAATCAGATATAGCTATGGAGTTATTCCGAGAAGGAGCTTTTGATTATCTAAATAAACCATTAACAGAAATTATTTTAATCGAAAAAATCCAGAAGGCTTTTGATTTTAAAGACAGCCTTGATAATTTGCCTGGCCTTGTTAAGCAATTTGAAGATCAAAAAATATCCTATGAAAAAAGAATTGAAATGTTTGACCTGTTCAGTCGCAACAAAAAAGCCAAAGGTGAAAATATCTCCATGATAGATACAATGATCTTTTTCCCGGAATACGAATTAGCGCAGTTGCCTCCGATGGCTAATTATGCGCCGCTCACTCTGGCTACAGGCCTTAAAGGTTTCATAGATATGCTGATCAATAAAAGTCAAAATCCGCTACAACAAAAAATGAACAATCTGTTTAAAATAAAACGCCTATATAATTTATAGCTATTTAATTGGCAAGATACGTACAAAACCTTAACAATGATTAACCGGTAAATAAACTGTGAACACTGATCCGTCGCCTACAGTAGATTTGACGTCGATCATGCCGTCATGTTCATCTATGATTTTTAATACGATAGCTAATCCCAATCCTGTATTCATATATTTGGTTGAATAGAACGAATCGAATATTCTGGATATATTTTCTTCTGCTATCCCGCATCCGCTATCTCTAATACTTACCGCAACGCCCTCTATGTTCTGGCCTTGCTTGCTTACAAATCTCGTTCTTATTATTCTCACAGTGATGATACCTTCTTTGCCGATCGCCTCAATCGCATTCAAAAATAAATTCATAAATACCTGATATAACCTTGTCTGATCACCAGTTATCTCGGCAGTATCTATAATTTCCTTCATCAGAATTATATCGTTCTCTTTACATTTAGCTTCGGCCAAAAATAGAATCTGCTCCAGTAATTCATTTATATTTACTGCTTGTTTTTCCGTTGAGGTAGCACTCTTGAACTTAAGCATGTTCTCCATGATGTTAGTCAGTCTATCTACTAATTTAGCGGTATTATCTGCGAATTTAATAACTGCTTCTTTATCATCAAGTTTTTTCTTGAGTGCTTCTGTTCCAAGTCTGATCATCCCAAGCGGATTTCTGATTTCATGTGCAATACCCATGGTCAACGTCGCGTATGCGGCCTGCTGCGTCAATTTTTCTGCATACTTTAAACTTCTCTCATAATCTGACTTAACCTGTTCGTAAGGCGTCATACGATCAAAAACCAGTAACGCGTGCTTGATGATCAAATCAAAGACTTTCTTGTCTTTTTCATCATACTGATCTTCGGATATCTTACCTGCAAAAATAATCAACCCTTCCAGCTTTTCAGAAGAATGGAACGGCAGAAACATATTAACTTTTGAAAATCCCTGTTCCTTCAAATTAACCTTGATCTCCTGAGACATATCTCCATACCCTAGCGCGGTCCTATTGCTCAACAAATAATTGATAAACTTATCTTTACGACTAAACTCACCGACTTGTTCGCCACTCCCGGACCCGCTTAATACATATCGAAGCTCATCACCTTCAAAACTGGCTGTATATACAAAACTACCATTGATCTTGATAGTCTCTTTTATCTCCTCCGCAACGATCTCCAACACAGCTTCTTTCTCAAATACAGGAATCAACCGATCTGTTATCCGGCTCATCAATTCTTTATCGTCGTACCAGTCCGTAATCCATTTTTCCTGCAATGGCGTTTGGATTAATTTACGCAATGGATACCAGAAGAAAACCCAGAAACAAGCAAGGACAACATTAAGCAGCAGAACAATAATTCTGGATTCAATTAAAATATCGGAGATTACAAAAGAGCTAATAAAACACACACCGGTAATACCATAAGCAGCCGATCTGGTAACAAAAAGTCGAATATCCATGAGTTCATGTTTAAGGATCGCGTAAGCTACGATAAGCACATTAACTGTAACCAATATATTACCTACCGGCGGGATTTTTATCCCAAACCATAAAAAATAATTTGTCGAGCCTCCCACAAATGCAAATAAAATAGCTATTGTTATAAAAACAAACGTCTCTTTAAACTTGTTATCTTCCGCATATTTCTTATACATTATCCATAAAGACAAAATGAGATTCATACAAAAATAAATAACAAAAAATATATACAAAATACCAGGTACAGGCCAGAATTTAAAATTTAACACAGGCAAAACATCTCTTACCAACAACGGAGTAAATGCCAAAAGTGTCCAAACTCCGGCACATACTTTATTAATAACTGAGATGACCTTATATTTTCCCGGGGATTCAGAAACAAGATCAATAATAAATTTCAGGAAAAAATATGCAATATATATGGAGCCTATTGTTAATACCCGGCAAAAAAGAAGGGCAGGTGCATACTCAGGACTAATCTGCCATAGAAAATAGAATAAACTCCATAACGCTATGCTGAGATTAAAAAACAAATAGGCTCGATACTTTGCTAAAGCTTTAACAAGAATAACAGCTAGAGACAAAGAGGTAATTAGATTGATAATTGCTGATATAGCATAATAATTCATCAATTATTTTTTTCCACAACCAGATAAAATTGAACGCCTGTTGTATCAACTTCGATTTTGTATTTTTCAAAACCACACCGGGTAGCGAGTTCGATCAATTCTTCTTCAGATCTATATAGTAGATGCCACTCTCCAATCAGTTCCATAAAAGCCCTGGCAGGATGAAGTGCCATATTCCCTATTATTAATTTACCGCACTCACTTAATAACTGGAACAACCTTTTAGCCGTTTTTATAAAAATACCATCTCTTAAATAATCAAATAATCCAACTGAATATACTAAATCAATACCATCAACAGATTTTAATGTGCCATCCATAGCCAATATATTCATATTCAGATATCGCGGCCTTATTTTTTCATTACCAGCATTATCAATATTGAACAGTGCTTTCTCCAGCGCAGTATTATCAGAGTCAAGAAGATATAAATCTATCGGCTTACTTATTGGCTCAGAAGCAAAATCAATAAACTCCATAGCGGCTCCACATGCTACGCTGGCTATAGAAATACTGTCTTTCGCCAGTTTTATCAATTCTTCAAAATTACTCAATAAATACGGGCGTCTTCCTCTGACTGCTGTGGCTACCGATTTACCCATTATATAATTATCCATTAGGTTAAAATAAATCGAAGCACTACTTGAGCCACCACGATAAATATAATCTAAGGTATTAAAATCGCCAGGATATCCAAACGGTTTATATAATGTCTGCTGCACAAACTCACAGCCGATAAAATATTCTTTTAACTGTCTTTTATAGTATTCCTGATATACTTTATACCGCTGATTTTTTGTATAATATTTTCTACCATACTCGCATTCTGAAATCAGAATAGCCGTTATTTCATGGAAATGGGCATCAAGTGCAATATATACTTTAGTACTTATTTGATTAATAAACTCTACGGTTTTTGCCTGAATCACTTCTTGATTATTATGGAAATTTCTCAGCCCTACCTCGAACTTCTCACATTCGCTTTTTACAAGATATAAATATCTTTTAATAACCTTTACTTTTTTTTTGAAGTTATTATCTATTAAAACAAATCGAGTCATTATTTTACTCTCCGATATACGATTTAATAATATTTTTTAATTTAGCTTTTTCATTTTCTGCAAGAGTATCAATTTTTTCAGCTAGAGAAAGGAGTTCTTTATCTGTAATGGTTGTAGTGTTTTTTTCTTCATAATTTTTAATGAGAAGATAGTCAATCGAAATATTAAGAGCCTGTGCAAGTTTTACGATAGCATCAATCGAAGGTTGCATTTGATTATGTTCATATTTGCCTATTGTTGCTTTATGAATCCCTGTAAGCTCACTTAAAGCAATCTTTGTAATTTTTTTTCTTGTTCTCAAAATAGATAACTTTTCTCCGAGAGACAGATTTTCCATGTATATATTCCTTACTAAGTTAATGTATAGATTATTATACATTTTAAAGATTCAGAACTTACCTTGACATATATTTACGTATACGTTAATATATTAACGTAATAGTTAAGTCAAGTTTTATTTTTTGCGAAGACGCGGTTAAAAAAGAAAAATCCACCAGCTTTCCTAGTTTGGCGACCGGAAAGCTGATGGACTATATGACGGAACCGGAGTTCCAAAACTATATTACTCTATTTGGTTCTCCTGTTCAATTTATCTTTATATTCTCTTGTTACCTTTAGATTTAAGTATCTAAAGGTTAGCGGAATTTAAAACTACGAAAGGAGACCGTTATGGATATCAAAACAACAGACCTGTTTCTCTCTGCTTTTCTCATCAACAATCAGATCCGTCCATCAGACATCATCACAGAAGGCAGCAGTAAGAAGAAAGTCATCTTTCTTTTCCCGGAAACCAAGCACAGCATCGAACTGACCAAGCAATTCAAACTCGGCCAAGCAGTCACAAACGTACTTGATCTCAAAAGAAATCTGCAACACGTCAGAGACATGATGTTCGATAAGCTAAGAGAAATTTAATTTTTCTTTTAACTGCTAAAAACTACGAAGGAGCTTACTATGATAAACGCTGATGTTCTTCAGGAATTGAAGACTAACACTGACATTCTCAAACTATTCAGGCAATACGGATTTGAACCAAAAAAAAACGGCAAAGGATATAAAGTAAATTGCCCTTTTCATGCTGACACAGAACCCAGCCTATCAATTAATCCGAACAAAAATCTCTGGCAGTGTTTTGGTTGCGGTGCTGCCGGTGACGTCATTTCATTTGTACAGAAAATCGAGGGAATCGAGTTTATCGAAGCAGTGGAAAAACTGGCAAAGCTGGAAGGCATCAGTACAACCACTTTGCAGTTAAAAGAAAAAGAACTTAAAAATAAAGATCACGCGACTAAAACTAAAATCAAGGAAAAATCTTCCAGTTCACAGCTCACGCCTCACCGTTCACGCATCACTGATCACGACCTACTAAAAAAAGTCGCCGCATACTATCACAGGACATTCATAGATAACCCCGAAGGCCGCGACTATCTAATCAAACGAGGAATTACAAACGAAAAGCTATATTCAGATCACCAGATCGGATATGCAGACGGCTCTTTACTAAACATATTAAACGATAACGAAATTCAAATCCTCGTTGATATCGGAGTACTTCTCGACAACAAACGCGAGCGTTTTATTAACTGCGTTGTCTTCCCGTTATTTGATTACGACAACATAGTTTCTTTTTACGGTCGGCATATATACATAGAAATAGGCGGACATTTCTATCTGCCGGGTGAGAAAAAAGGATTATTTAATCAGTACAACATCATGATGGATGTCATTATTACAGAATCCATAATTGATGCGCTTTCCTTCCTCCAACGCGGCATTAAAAACGTTCTTCCTATTTATGGCACAAACGGGTTTACCGATGATCACAATATTTTCTTAAACAGGCTAGAAACTCCTGAAATAATTATCGCTCTCGATGGTGACGAGCAAGGACAAAAAGCGGCGATAGCTCTTAAAAAACTACTTCATAAAGAATTAATATTTCCTTTTGATTGCTTTTCAATTTTATTCCCTGACAACCAGGACGCTAATGAGTTTTTTAAAGCTAATGATGCCAAGGAATTTCAGAAATTAGTCGACTTCCGACCTTTATCTGCTGATTTTCAAATCAAACGCATCGACACAAAATCCGGGCAACTACGCGTCACTCTCCGTATTGATCACCCATCCTACAAAGAAAAATTTCTCCTCGATACCTACAATCTATATTCACAAAAACAACGAAAACAATTAATCGAAGACGTAATTAAACTCACAAGCGTAAGAGAATCCGTTATTAAAACTAAGGTTTCCCAATTAATCGCAACAGCAGAAAAAATGGCATCCAATCAACATTCAGAAACTACCGAACAGCCATCCTCAATTCACGAAATCAGCGAGGATGATAAAGCCGAAGCTATAACCTACCTCCAGAATCCTGCCCTACTCGATCTGATCACCACTGACTACGAAACCATCGGCTACACCGGCGAAGAAATCAATAAAAAACTCGCATATCTGGTCATGACTTCACGCAAGATGAAAAACACGTTATCGCTCATTATCATGTCCAATTCTGCTGCCGGCAAATCCGCCCTCCAAAAAGCAACTTTTGATCTCTGCCCACCAGAAGACTGCAAACATTTTACCAGATTAACGCAGCAAAGTTTGTATTATCTCGGCGAAGATTCTATCAAAAATAAATTCATTTCCATCGAGGAAGAAGAGGGTTCCTCTGAGGCCGGGTACAGTCTCAAAACATTACTATCTGCCAAAGTCCTGCATGTTGCATCTACCACCCAAGACCCGCTCACCGGCAGGAAAAAAGCTGACGAGTACAAGACGGAAGGACCGGTGGCCGTAATCGTCTCAACAACCTCCCCGGAAGTCGAACCGGAGCTTGCTTCCCGAACATTAATAATCACTATCGATGAATCAAAAGATCAGACCAAGCGCATACATCAGCGCCAGCGCAATGCTCGCACACTTAAAGGGAAACAGATACAATGCGCCAAAGAAAAAATCATAAAATTACATCACAATTTGCAACGTGTTCTGGACAACAAAATCGAAGTCGTTAACAACTACGCCGACCAGCTCACCTTCCCTACTGACCGGCTCAAACACCGCAGAGGACAAGAGCATTATCTCGATCTGATCGACTCTATCGCCTTCCTGCGTCAGTTCCAGAAAGAACTTAAAAACAATCAGTATTTAGAAAAATATATCGAGGTCGACAAAGACGATATCAAGCTTGCGAACGAAGTATTTATCAGTGTCATGGGCTGGACAATTTCCGAGCTAAAACCACCGGCAAAAGAAGTACTCAAAACCATTACAACTATGTGCAAAGAAAAAAGCGGTCCGGTCTTTCAGCGCAGAGAATTACGCGAATACGGCAAGTATTCTAACGCCCACCTTCACCGCCATCTCAAAATCCTGGAAGAGCTAGAATATATACAAACTCTTTCTGGCTCCAACGGCAGTAAATACACCTATGAATTGATCTATGATGGAGGGAATGACGACAACGAAAAGATACTTGTCGGGCTAAAGAATGTGGAGGAACTATCGGTATGATCAGTCTAATTTGCAGGAACATATCGAATAAAGAGGGCGTGCCAGCGGCGCGCCCCTACAGGATACATACCTTTTCAGCTTTTACCCGACCTTTTCAACTTCCAAACAACCTTTTCAGACCTTACCACACCTTTTCAATTGTTCTTTATCCAGCAAACACAAGGCGTGCATCGATCTTTTCAGTTTTTTCAGAAATGCGTATCAGGTTAAAGGGGAAAAACAAGTTTTCGTCAACTCCGGGCGTGCAGGGGTTCGCTAATTTTTCGGTCTTCCGTAGGGGCGTGATTAATCACGCCCCTACACCAGGCAACGTACTTCTAATACCGTTCGCCATCGTGGCTCACTGCACCGCTGGACATCGTATCCAGCTACATACCTCCGCAAGTGTCCCCTACTATCGCCGATCACCTCGCATAATTATGGATATATTAAGTTGCAATAAACAAACGACTTCTATTTATCTGTGTTCAACATTAACATATCCGACCGATAATTATGCGACACGCCCTCCTCAAAAGGTGTCATCCAAATGAACTTTAACAAACTGATTACTGATTATCTTGAAAATCTATCACAAACTCATTCCCGCGTTACTGTAAATAATCATCGCAAACGACTGTACCCGATGATCTCATTTTTTCTCAAAAATCCAGATGCTTCTATTATTCTCTACAAACAATATATCCTCAAAAAACGCATCAAAGCCAACACAAAATATGCCTACCTGCAGGCCGCTAAAAAGTTCTTCGCTTTTCTCTATATTAACGAGTTTATAGCTGTAGATGTTTCTGCAGATCTCACGCTCCCCAAATGGATCCGCAATCGCAATGTTCAGGCAAATTTACAATCGCTATCTTACATCAACACGGCTGTCATGTCTGAATTTTTAACGACCAGATACAACGCCATATACCATCTTTTCAAAACCGAATGTTTATCCGTTCCTGAAATAACTAATATCTCTATTCTTGATCTCGATCTAAACGCCTGTGAACTTCGCATTCTCAGACAAAGAAAATTCGTCTCACTCAAAAAAAATACCTGCACAATTCTTAATCAATACCTTACTTCAAGATCAAAATTTGCCCCTTCGACTGACTTCCTTTTTATCAATAATACCGGCGTAAAATTAACCTATGAACGCATATATCATATTCTAAAGAATCCTAACCATGATCGATAAATATCTCCATCTTTTTCACCTCAAAAACTATGCGCCTTCTACAATAAAAAACATAGATAATATCATTGCTGTTTTTAAAAACACACCCGTCAACGAACTTACTATACATGCTTTTCTTACTCATGCTGCATCCCTGAAACCTGCCACTAAATCAGGTTATTTATCTACACTTAAACAATTTCTTTCTTTTGCATATCCTCAACTGGTTCACCTTGTCCCTGCCACTAAAAACATTAAACCGCTACCAAAAAATATTCCGTCTCAAAATGAAATATCTACTATCCTCAACCTGCCGGACACAAGCAAATTCACAGGAATTCGTGACAAAGCAATTCTTGAACTTCTATATGCTACAGGTATCAGGCGCGCAGAACTCTGTAACCTCACGTTAAATGACCTCGATCTCTCTAAAAAATTCATCCGCATTAATAACGGCAAGGGTCAAAAAGACCGGCTCGTTCCGATTGCCTCAACCTCCCTTGCATGGCTCCAGAAATATTTATACAAAGTAAGACCCATGCTCAATCCTAAATCAGATTTTGTTTTTCTTTCTCAAACCGGACATCGATTACCAATATCCAGACCAGGCAAAATTGTAGCTCAATACTCGTCCTTTTCGCCGCACAAATTCCGGCATGCTTTTGCTACTCATTTACTCCAACGAGGAATGAAGGAACCTCATCTCAAAATGCTGCTTGGGCACACTAATCTATCTACAACTCAAGTCTATACAAAAGTCACTATCAATGACCTCAAAACAAGCTACTCCAAATATCATTTACGCGACTCTTGGATCAATTAATAATGGATTTTGATAACGCTAAAAAATTATTTATAGATCACATGAAAATATCAGGGTTTTCCTCTCAAACTATCAGGTCATACTCCTCTCATATCAGGCTATTTTTTATCTATATTGAAAAGCATACACACGCAAAAGGGCGTGCCAACGGCGCGCCCCTACAGTCCATTGAAGCTATTTCTCCCCAAAATATTAAAAATTACTGCACCTATAGACTCGCCTATATTAACGAAAAGGGCGCTCACAACTCTTCAGTTTCCAGACACAAACAACTCCAGGGATTAAACACTTTTTTACACTGGCTGCACAAGCACAAACACCACCCGCATAACCTTGCAAAATATCTCATCATTCCTAAAATGCCACGGCTTCGTCTACCAAAAAATATCCTCTCAAAAGATACCCTGGTAAAGCTCTTTGCCATCCCTGATCTTAAAACTTCTCTCGGCTACCGTGACCGCTTGATTTTTGAGCTGCTTTACGGCACCGGAATACGTGCTTCTGAGTTGTGTAATCTGAAAATTAATGAAATAAATTTCTCGGATAAAACTATCTTTATCAATAACGGGAAAGGCGACTTTGACCGGGTCATTCCAATCAATAATACTGCTCTTAATTTCGCACGGAATTACCTCGATAATATCAGACCGGAATTTGCTGAAAGACTATCTATATTCGGAGCAAAAAAAAGTTTTTCTCGTAAAAAGTTATTTAAAGACATTCCGGTGACAGAACACCTCATTCTCTCAATCAAGGGGCTGCCGCTTTCAGCAAGTGATCTTTCTATCATTATCTCTAAATATCCACACAAATTAAATAAAAACTTCACCGCTCACACGTTCCGCCATACCTTCGCTACTCACCTGCTCAATAACGGTATGCCTTTGCGCCATGTACAGGAACTTCTCGGACACAAAGACCTCGACACTACTGCTATCTATCTCAACCTTTCGATCAATGATCTTGATTCAGCATATAGGCAATCTCATCCGAGAGAGGTAAATAACATATGACTCACTGCGTCACATATTATTATCGCGGCATGCAAAATAACTTATACAAGTATCCTATATTCTAGGGTATAATAATTTCAAAGGCGGTAAACAAATGCATAAAATTCAAGTATATCTCGACACATCTGTTATAGGCGGTTATTTCGATAAAGAATTTGAGAAGCCTACGAAAGCCTTGTTCGATCTTTTCATTCAAGGAGTCTATACTCCAGTCATATCCAAAACATCCATATTAGAACTAGAAGGCGCACCTTCACACGTTAAAGACTTTATTTTTAACAACTCTTTTTCTTCTTCTCTAATTACTGTTGATACAACTCCAGAAATCAAAGACTTATCAAAACTATATCTACAAGAAGCTATCATCTCTGCTAAATATGAAGATGATGCTATTCATATAGCTACTGCAACTGTATATAAAATTGATGTACTTGTTAGTTGGAATTTTAAACATATTGTGAACCTTAATAAGATCAGACAATTCAATGCCGTTAACCTGCGTGAAGGTTATGGCGCTCTCGAAATCCGTACTCCAATGGAGGTGCTTAATAATGAAGAAAAAAGCATTTGATTGTGTTCAGTTTAAATATGATCTGCAAAAAAAACTTTATGATGAAAGTAAGGCCACAAACTTTGATGAATACTTCGAATTCCTACAGAAAAAAGCCAATACATCTTCTTTAATTAAAAAATTTAAAATCACTACAAAACTATAACCCGAAAACCCTTACTTACATGAGTAATTTCTGTCCGCATATGCGTACAATACTACTCATATGAAATTTTCGTTATAATTATCACGTTTTTACTAGTTCTGACGTTGGTTCTGATAGCGGTTCCGACACTTTATCTATTATAAAAATAATGCGATAAAAATACACACTGGGATATACGTTATACACGCTACAAGTCAATAAAATTAAGGGGTTCTAAACTATATCGGTATCAGAACCGGGTAACATCGGGGTACTACTCTTGATGATGCGGAGAAACTGATGGCCGGTATACCCGGCCTTATTCTGCTCGCGAAATGTGACTATGTTCTGCCCTTCTGCCAGTGTTATAGGCAGCTCGAAATGGCCGTAGTCGTTCACTACCGGAAGTGGTTGCCAGGCCGCGAAATTGAAGCTGTATTCTGCGGTCATGCCAACCCTCGGGGTCAGGTCTTCCAGTGTGCCGCGCAGGATCATACTGTCCGCTTTAGTTGCAAGGTTAGCTGCCCAGACATTTTTGTTTAGTTGCGGGTGGTAAATTTGGATGGTGTCGCCGCCTGAAGAGGACGAATCGCCATTCGCCCCTACAGTGTAGTCGAAGGTTGTTATGCGGGCGTAGTAGGTGTCTTGCAATGCAATAAGTTGTGGGGGCGTGCCACCGGCGCGCCCGTACGGGATTGGGATATTAGTTGTAGATACCAGAACATAATCTGGCCAATTTGCCCGGCCTTCTTCGCTGTTGTTTGCCGGGGCTGGGGCTAGGGTTACTCGCTGCGCTTGGGTACTTGGGGTTGGTAGATTATAGGCTTCGATCTCGTTTCCTTTTAGTTCCCGGTACATGCCGTCAATCTTGATTGATGGGGGTTCGTAGAGGGCTTGGGTTATGAGTCCAAAATTAGGTCGATCAGTTGCATAGGTATGTGGCACTAGTTTGGCTACAATGTCATCTTTCCAGCATACACACTTCTGCGCCATATCCAGTAGTGGCATTATTCTCAGCAAACCCTTAATTGCATTTGGTAACGATCCATGTGTGATAAAAGCTTCGGTGAATAGAATAGTTCCTTCTATTCCGGCTATCTCTTCAGGCAACGTAGTATTTAAAAACTCTTCTAGTTTTTCCGGATATATCTTATCTTTATATTTCTTCATTCCTGCCAGTTCTGTGATGCCTTCGCCAGATTGGCTTTCTTCTGATACGACAAAATCTCCTGCCTTTGGAGTGACAGATCCGAATTGTGCCATAGTTAATGCCATGAGCTTGGCTGAGGTTGTCTTGAGGCTGTAGAAATCTCCCCCTGGCTTTAGTAATGCTATTAAATATGGATTATCCATCGCCCATCCTGCAATATCTGCTCCGGGGATACCTATATTCGTGTCAACTCTGAATGTATTGGCTAGTCCATTAAATGTCTCATTCCCGATATCTACTGCCGTTGCGATTCTGGTTAACTCGGCATCGCAATCAACCGAACCTTGACCAACTACTGTTGAATACTTTATTGGTTTATATTTATCCTTATTTTCTGTATTTCTATACTTTTCATTTACATTATCTAAAGTTATATCTTTGAGTAGTCTTGCCATCCCTTGATAATTCAAACTATCATCAATTCTTGATATGTCACCCCACCTATTCAAAATTCCGGAGCCTTGACTACCTCCGATTGCCGGGGTTCCCATATTCAAAGAAAAACCATATGCTAGATATGTTTTGACTATATCCTGCAACAACGCATCTTTCATTACGCTACTGGTCTTTACAAGAAAATCAGTATACAAATTAATTGGGGCTTCGATACAGTTGTATCCGCCAATCTTATCCAGATATTTGACGAATTTATCAGCTTCGTCCCAACATTTTTCGAATATATTTATATTCCCTTTCGTTTCTCGGGTTAATTCTATCGCTGCCTGCATCATCAAAGCGGATACATGAATAGCCATCGGATCAGGGGGAGTGCCTGCTGTTAAAACAGATTGGACAACTACTGCCGTCAGATAAACACCTAGCGCATCCCAGGCTATTTCTCCGCCCTTAGCCAGTCCATCCATCAAGGTCTTCAATTCAGGACTGAAATTAATTCCAATCCGATTATTTGCATTATTACCTTGCACGTATATATCTTTTAATTTACTTGCTAAATATTTTATTGTATCAGGAGCATACTTTTTAAATAATTTAAGGTTTTGTAACACAAAATTGCAATATACAAAAGTTGGTGTCTCTGATCCTAAGAGTACCGGGTCGACAAATACAACTTTGTCTACATCTCCCCGATAAAATCCCTGATTTTTGACTGAACTTTCACTCCATACAGCATTCCGCGAAGTGACACCCGACACGTTATCAAACGCGCCTCGCGCTGCCAGTTCATCCGATAGAATATAGCCGCGCACAGCAAAGTTGCCCATTGAATGCGTTATGAATATGATTTTTTTAGGAATTAGATCGGGGCGTTTTTTAAGAACATCATTAGCGTCATCAAAATCTATACTTTTATCCGCAATCCTTTTTGCATAATCCCACCTTGCCTGCTCAATCCAACATTTCGATTGTATTGCCTCAAATTTGGTATTATCACCGTTTATATGTGTTGCCGGATTTTTAAAATTAGGGTTGCCTAATTCCTGTATATTCTGGGGTATATACCCACTCTCTTCTGAAAAACTATATACAAACACATTACCGCTACAATTAAGTCCACCTTTTTCTATTGGGTTAGTCAAATATTCATATAACTTATCATGTTCTTGCGATTCCTTATAATCCTGACCTACCCAGGTATGGTATGACGCCCCCACACCATGTACCATTATAATCAAATAATCTTTATATGAATGCAAAGGATCATCCGTAGCATTAACAACGCTGCATAAACAAAACAACGATATTAGCAATATAAAATATATTTGCTTAACGATCTTCATCAAGTTACCTTAATTGAGTCCTAACATTACTTGATACATCAATTAACCAGAATCCTCTTACGGCATCCAACTGCTCGGCTACTATTTTGCTCCCATCCGGCGATGTAAATGGAGCACGGTATCCTTGTGTACTAATATTAATATTAGAAGAAACACCACTATTCACATCGTATAAAACAATATCTTGATCTCTAAAAAGATATACTTTGTTACCATTCAAAAGATACTGAGGATTACTAAAACTCGTTATATCTATTACAACATCACCTAATTGTCCTATATCTCGAAAAGCTAATTTTCTAGGACTGTAAGCATCCGTTTTAAAAACCAACTTATTATTATACTTCCAAGAACACTGACCCCCAGCTGAAATTTCCTTATGTAAATCGCCATTTCTGTCATAAACCCTAATTGGCAAACTCGCTGTTCTATTAATGGCCAACTTACTTTCATCAGGCGACCAATCAAAAGAATAAATCGTATCACCAACGTCGATATTCGATACCACCGGCCCTGAACTAGTCCGCACATTCAACACATGCCCATCTTTATAGATATAAGCTACATAATTCTCTGAGGTTGATTTCTGTATTAAAGTAGGTGTCCCATCTGTCTCGAATAAGGTATATTCTCCGCTACCATCAGCATTCATCTCAACTATATACGAATGACCTTCGTCTAATTGCGCCGACTGATCGCCAAACGTGATCGCATCTTTATGATATTTCCGCTCTGCCTTGGAACAGATTATTTTGCCCGATGGAGTCCAGTTGGGGGCGAAGTAGTCTGTTTCTGTCCAGTTCTGCACGCTGCACCCCGTCATCATCCCCACTACCACCAACACACAAAACAGCCCCATTATTCTGATCATGGTCTTACTCAGTTTTTTATTCATATTCTTTATTTCTCCTTTTTTGGATATTTATATATCGTTAATTATTAATTCGTTGTTGCAGGATGTTTTTGATGCCTGATTTTTTTGATGGGCCATATTGTAGGGGCGAACGGCCGTTCGCCCTTACATGAATATCAGGTACCATATGCATATGCCCATGCCGTTCACCCACAACACATCCCATTTTCCTTGTCCATTGCCCATGCCACCGGATTAGCGCGGATGTATTGGCGAACTTGGAACAATTCGTCGACATTTCGGACGATCCGCTCATGGTAGCCCCGATGCCAGGCGAATTCGGGGTGGCCTGACTGGCGGCATTGTTTGATGGTTATCGATTTCAATTGGCATACAATCGAACCCAATGTATTCGGTTTTAATCGTACCGGGTTATTTTCATCGTGTTGCGGTGTTGGGGCGTGCCACCGGCGCGCCCGTACGGGATCATTGGGTTCATCCCGATCCATTATTTGGATGATGGCATGGACGTGGTTCGGCATGATCACATATTCATGAATTTTTACATATTCGCGTATTTTCTCCGTCTTTAATAATTCCAGTTCTACAATTACCCCCATATCCGACAAATTCATCTGTGAATCAACAATTTCTCCCAACATATGACGTTTTTTATGGGTACATATCGTGACATAATAATATCCT
>Ga0209319_1001596_pt1 | contig 17585 bp, 31 predicted proteins | sample RifGroE2_FD_184000 | JGI IMG/M metagenome (GOLD analysis project Ga0209319, IMG submission 184000) | Groundwater microbial communities from Rifle, Colorado - Groundwater E2 (SPAdes) (version 2) | ecosystem: Environmental > Aquatic > Deep subsurface > Groundwater | place: Rifle, Colorado, United...
CACGACCCCGACCGCGACCACGACCACGACCGCGACCCCGACCACGACCACGACCCCGACCGCGACCACGACCGCGACCCCGACATATCAAAACCTGTTCTTGCTATGGCCGCGTTCATTTCTGCTCTCGTTGTGCTGAGTTAATGCAAACCGCGTCAACTACAGCGCCCCTACCAATGATAACGCGACCTGTCGGGAAAGGCTCAACTTCGTTGAACTGGCATTTCTTGAGGGCATCAGCGAACCTGCCCGTATCAGCTATCCAGGCTGCATCTTCAAGTACAAGTTCTTGCGGAGTGACAGCAACAAGTTTGCCGGTGTCGATCATGGTGACAGTACGAATAAGGTAAATCTTACCGATCTCCCATGCGGAGTTATCTGTTACCCCTCCACCGTTAAACATTGCTGCGAGTTGCTTTGCTTCGCCAATTGTTAAATCGTCAAGTGTTTTCATACTACCTCCTTTGATTGTGCTGCAAGTTATTCAAAAAGACCGCTGGCTTCCTTCTCGGAATCAGTGCCATGTTCAGCAATCTCAGCCCTGCGGATTTCGGCTTCTTCTTCGGGGGAGATGGTGGTTTCGCCGGCAGGTTTATCCGTGAACCTGTTTTTGATCGCGTCGGTTGTCGCGGCATCAGTAGGGTTCTTTACTCCTTCAAACCAATCCCACGGGGCGCTCATACCGTCCTTCAGACTGTTGTAAATCTTCCGCATGTTGACGATTTGCGCCGGGGTAATAGCTTCGAGCCGACGCTGGATTTTCTTCTCAATCATTTCCTGCGTGACGTTGTATGCTGAGAACGCTTCAACAAGTTTCTTGAGTGCGGCAGGGGAAGTGTCGGCTTTGGCCTTCAATGTTTCCTCGGTCTGGTTGACAATAGCCTCGACTATGTCACCGGGGATGACTCCAAGGATACAGGCGCGAAGTCTCCTTGCCCCTTGATTTGCGACAAGCTCATATATGTCCCGCGTGTCGGTGAGCTTCACGTTGCCGGTCTTCTTTGACCTGACGTGCGGGACTTGGAACACTTTGACCTGGCGCACGTTGGTTTCAACGTCCCAACAAAATGTTTCAATAGTGCTTTCGTTATTCTGTTGCGAAAGTTCCCTTACGCCGAATTGCAAATTCCCCCAATTTTGAGCAATAGCTTCAGCGGCACGGATGGAAGGGCCGGTGATTTCAGTTCCCCCTCGGCTGTAAGAATAAAGCGCCTGTTCTGCGAGTCCTTGACGCTGGAATGCTACCAGCATTCTATCAAGGGCAACCTTTTCGTCTCGCGGGAACTGTCTTGCGAGGATCATTGCAGCCTGCACTTCAGCGATTGCTCTTTGGCTTTCCGCAACTGCTAATGCGCCTCCCTGTGGCTGTGCTACCATTTCGTTCTTAACGTCATTCATTTGTATTTCTCCTTATGGTAATGCTCAGATTAATGCTCAGAATGCTCAGATTATGTTGTCAGGCGATTCAAATCCCCCTACCGTATCAACTGCCTCCTTGACATGCTGCTTCAAGGGAAGTTCAGGAATGCGCTTTGAGCCGGTGGGCAGGATTTCGATATTGAGTTCACGTTCCTCGTCAATTTTAAGAACGTGAGTACGGTCAATGTACTCTTCTTTGACAAACGCAACGGTATCAAGCAGCTTGCACAGCGTTCCTATTTCCTCTGCTGTAAGGTCTTTTGTAAGAATCTTCGCGTCATAGGATAGGTTAATATAAAGTCTCATCACTTCCTCCTGTCTCGTAATTTAATGTCCTTCTTGTCCATCCTGTCGCTGCACTCGTCGCAAGCTATTAACCAGTTACAGCCGCAGTCACGATAACCTAGTAGTCTTTTGAGGTAGGCTAGCATTTCGTTTTACCTCGCTCTGATATTTCGGGAGATACTTTGAACGCTTTGCGACCGTTAACGTATTCCACGGCCACTGCTCCCTTCTCAACAAGATGCTTAATCGAAAGAGAGATAGTAGATTCTGTGGTGTCCAGTTCTTTGGCAAGGAACGCTTGAGATATTTGTGCAATATTGTCGTAGTCCATGATCCCTTGGAAATAAAGCAGGACTCGCAGCTCCATACTTGTGAACTTTGCTTTGGCAAGATTTTTAACTGCCTCTTGGTATGTCATAAAGAATGGCTCCGTTCGTTTTGTTTTTCGCGGCTTAGGTCCGTAAATCTCTCCGGTTGTGGCATCTACAACAACGATCTCTTTACGTACAGCCATTATTTACCCCGTAAGTATTATAAGTTTACTTACGATAGACTATACCGACCGTTAGTGTCAAGCATAATTTACTACAATAATTTATTTTGCGATATCCGATAGTTATGCGTGATGCTTCTATCTTTTCTTCTCAATACATAAAACTTTTTGTGATGTTTTATAAGAAAAAAGAAAAAGTGTGGTGCATCGCTAGATGCACATCCCCTCAGGGGGTAGGGGGTGGTTTACTATCGCTCCGCAAGGAACATCTCACTATCACGAATCGCCCCGTTAATCCTGTTCACGCTCCACGTCCTGATAGTGTCTGAATTAACAAGCCTGTTGTGGCAGAAGAAGTAGGAGTTCGCGTAGATGTAGGCTATCGCATCTATCAACTTGTCAATCTGCTGGCCCTTGCGGTACGTTCTCGACATTTTCAGCCTCCTTGAGTGCATTATAGAGACGGGTGAGTGCGGAAAAAGCTACCTGGGCGAGATGGTACACTCCACCGTCATCATGATTAATGGCTAACGGGTCGATCTGGCTTGCTTCGGCATGGCGCATCATGGCATCGTAAAGCCGTCTATCCCCGTCCTCAAACGGTTGCAGACAGTTAAAAGGGGGATACTTCATACCGGCGATGCAATACACGTCTGCCAGCGGTTTCAAGACTACTAGCGGCATCCGATACCACTGTTGCTTATCCTTGTCGAATTTCAAACCACTCATTCCGCTCGTTCCTCCCATATCTTTTCCTCGATCAGTTCAAGCGCCTTGTCACTGAGCAATTCGTAAATATCCGCGCCATTGACGATGACCTGTTCAATCAAGGCAAACTCTTCCTCGTCAGGCTCGATCTTGAGGCCGTCTACGGTGCGACCTTTTGAGGCAGGGGTGTAGTCATAGTGGACTTCCATTTCGATGCCGTGAAGGGTGATAAGGACTTCCATGTTTGGCTCCTTTTTACAACTATCGCTGCACCGGACGAGCCGGTGAGCTTGGTGTTATCTTTTGTAGCCGGCATCTCGCTCTTGAATATGCAGTAATTTACGGCAAGGCTGGCAGCGATCTTGTGCATTGGCCGGGTTCCTGATTGCCTTTGCCGTTCTAAATTCATAGTTGCCACAATCACACCGAACAACCCACCTACTCGGCCTCTCAGAAGACAGTCCAATGACGACGAACCTGCCGCACCTAATCCCTTTTAAATCAAGCTTGGTGCCGTGAGTGCCTTTCCATGTTGGGGGCTTTATATCCGTTGTGGTATAACTTGACGGCTTAATTTTAGGGTCGAAATGAGTGCCCTTGCCTGTCACCATCGCAGCCGTTTTGTCTTGCGGAATACTTGATGCTATCTTGTCCAAAATGTCACCCTCTAAGCCATAATCACTGGTGCCGTTATACTACCCAAGATGGAACATCAAATTCATGGTAGAAATCACAGTCGTTTTTGATGATTAACGTACCGTCACAGGTCTTCTCATATACTTCAAACAGTGAAGGTAGATGTGGAACCAATTCTAGGTTTGGGTAATAGCCTAATTCTCTACACTCAGCTTCGATAGTTAAAGCGCGACAGAAATCAAGCTGACCGCGTTCTACAGCATACTGGCTAAAGCTACCGACCAACGGTGTATAAGGCGGCTTAGTAGAGACTGCAACAAGTCTGACTTCTTCGATTTCCAGGCCCACGGAAGCCGCTGCGATACTGTAAGCGCCTCCTTGAAGTCGATACCCAAACTTCTCAATCGACCTTTGAAACGCAAACAGTGACGAATCAGCCGTACTCTTGAGGTCGTTGATATACGGCTCGTCCAGGTTATCTAGTCGAGATTTAATACGAATGCCAGTTTCCCTGTCTGTGTAGATGATCGTGACTTCGTTCATTCCTGACTGAAACATCTTACGCTTGACGACACAGGGATACGTATCGATTGCCTGACACGCGCCTTCGATGATTACCTTGTCGTCGGCGGAGAGGATCGTTTTGCCCTGGTTTTGAGACTCAAAGAGATCCCACCAATGAATCGAATTGACCGTTTCTATCGACGGACGCGCTGCTTCTCGCTGTTTATCAGTCGGCTTCTTCGGGGCATCAGCAGGGACGAAAGCAAACCGGGCATTGAGAGCGTCGCGGCCTTCGAGTTTGAGGGCATGAATGGCGTGTCCAAGGTCGATACTCTTGGTAGCCTTCTGCTCTTCCTGGGCCTTGGCGGGATTTATTATCAGGGTACGGGCATAGGACGCCGAAAAATACGGAAGCGCGAAATATATCTCGTCAGGGATGCCTTCAAAAATTCCATCCGGCAAAGCAAGTGCTTCTTCGAGTGTGAGCGATTTCATATCTTCCCCTTGAAAGACGCATCAAATTCTTCAGGTGTCATGCCAAAGAACGCTGCAAGGTCTTCGGCAGCAATAATTGCCTTACCGTCGCTTAACCGGAAAACTCGCATCTGGACATCACCGATTTGTAAAATACCGCTATGGGTGACAGTAGGAATGTCTTGACGAGTTCCATCATGCCATTCGGCTTTTTCTTCCATCGGTTTCCATTCAACTTGATCTAGCATGTTGTCAATAGGGTTCATGGCAGCAAGTCCTCAATTTTGACATGCAACGCTTTGGCAACGACCTTTGCGATATGCTGGTTCATGGTTTTCACTCTTCCTGCTTCGATGTAGCGAATGTTGTTGTCCGTGAAACCAGCAATAGCCGCAAGCTCAGTTACAGAGAGGCCAGCATCCTCTCTGGCCTTTTTTATTTTTTCTCCGTTGATTTTCATTTGAAGCCTCCTTGGTTTGAGTGATAGTAGCAAAACAAAAATATCAGGTCAAGAAAATAATTCAAACGAATTGGTAAATATTTTTCTTGCAATCCACTTTTTTCGGGTTTATGGTAGCGCCATGTTCAGCCAACAGGAAACATCAATGGGAGGTGTCACATGCAACCAGGGGGGGGAAAGCCCTCCGCAACAGGGGAAGGGCGGATAACAACTATCGCCCTTTTTCTGCAAAATCTTACTTGACATTAATTATTTTTCTGCTACCTTGCGGCAAAATTGAATATCAACCGCTGGTCGAGAGCGTGTTAAAACTTGGTGATGGCTCCTAGTTGAGCCAGATCCCGTAAGCCTGTCAGGATGCTCGACCCATCTTGGCAGGCTTTCGTTATTTCAGCCGATGGCAAAAAGGGATGGGAATGGGGCCACAATGCGAAGATGGCTATACCAAAATTGCTAATGAGCTGCTTGAAGCTTTGTGCCGTTTTAGAATATCTGGAGAATCAATGCAGGTTTTTTTGACAATTTTACGCAAGACTTATGGTTTTGGTAAGAAGTCCGACATGATCGCTTTGAGCCAATTTGCAGAAGCAACCGGCATTGGAAAGCCAAATGTAGTAAGGGCGCTCAGACAACTGTCTACTCTCAACCTGATATTGGTTGAAAAGGGTTCGGTCATATCTTACGGGATTAACAAACACCATGAAACCTGGATCAGGGAAAAGCGAGAAAAAATACGTCCGTCTTTACCTAAACCTGTTATCAAAATTGATAACGATATTGTCAAAAACGATAACGATAGCGTTATCAAAATTGACAACGCGTCGTTGTCAGAAACGATAATAAACGTTATCGAAATTGATAACAAACCGTTGTCAAAATTGACACCCACAAAAGAAAGGAAAGAAAAGAAAGAAACTACTACAAAAGAAAAAGTAAATCTTCTTGAAATATGTGAAGCATGGAAAGCGTTTGTGGAAATGCGTAAATCAATCAAGAAGCAGATGACTGAATATGCCATGCGTCTCAGAGTTAAAGAACTATTCCGTTTATACGAACAGGGATACGACCCCATAGAAGTTTTAAATCAATCTACCGCTAGTAATTATCAAGATTTATACCCAACAAAGGAGAAGACAAATGGACGCCGAGACGAAGGAACTGGAACTCCAAAAGAAAATCAAAGAAGGCCAGGATTTATTGAAGCAAACGGCCCTGACGCTGATTGGCTCGGAACTGGCCAACAACCCCCCCTCTTGTGACCGCTGTGGGGGGGAAATGTCGTGGAGCGGGAAACTGGATGGATGGTGCTGTGTAGCTTGCTATGAAAGACAGCAAGCTCACGAAGCGTCCCGCCTTGCAAAAGCCAGGAAGCGTATGCTGGAACAGTCTGGTATCGGGGAACGATTTATTGGCATGACTTTTAGCAATTACATTCCGGAGAATCTAGCTGCTGAAAAAATATTGGGAGCTTGTAAGGACTACGTTGACAAATTTAGTCCAGGGTCAGATTCGTATCTTATTTTTATAGGTTCGCCGGGTACTGGTAAAAATATGTTAGCCGCTATTATTGGGCAAGAAATTATCAAGAAAGATTTTCATGTGGTTCATACAACTGCAATCAAATGTGTGCGGCAAATAAAAGATTCTTGGCGTGGTAAGGAAAATTCTGAACAGGATGTTATAGATTCTTTTGTGAGGCCCGATTTGTTGATAATCGATGAGGTAGGTGTGCAGTTTGGTACGCCTACAGAGCAGCTATTTCTTACTGAAATCATTAACGACAGATACGAGCGCAAAAAACCGATGATCCTTATTTCCAACTGTACGTTAAAGCAGTTGGAAGATTTAATGGGAGCGCGTGCTATAGACAGGTTCCATGAAAGCAATAGCCAGATATTTGTTTTTAACTGGAACAGCTACAGGCGCAAATCCAAATGAACGACCGCAAACTACCACCGCAAGCCATAGAGGGCGAAGTCTCGATCCTTGGGGCCATATTTCTTGACAACTCTTGCATCCGTAAAGTCTCCGGAATCATCGACGCAATGGACTTTTACCGTGAATCGCATCGAAAAATATTCAGAGCGATGCTTCATCATCAGTCCAAAGGAATTCCTATCGATCTCGTAACACTCAGCAACACGTTGAAGGATCGTGATGAGCTGGAAGAAGTCGGCGGGGCATCCTATCTGGTCCAGCTTGTCGATTACGTCCCGACTTCAGCCAACGTCGAGTATTACTGTAAGATGGTCAAAGAAGCATCGGTGCGCCGGCAGATGATCTTGTACGGCGAGAAGATAAGCGAGATGGCCTATGAAAGCGAGTCGGTAGGCGAGATCATCCCTGAAGCGAAGTCAGGTTTGTCTGAAATCACGGCAAACATGGATTCGTTTGGCGGTGTTTCCCTGCAAGACCTTTCCACCTTCGACTCTCGTATGGCGAATTACGAACGGCGCGTCAAGACAATCGACCAAGACAGGTTCATCACTGAATACGCACTGCTGGACAGGAAAATCAGAGGGGTAGCGCCTGGGGAAGTGATGACCATAGTTGCAGAGCCGGGAGGGTTCAAGACTGCGTTTCTGCAAAACCTTCTCAAGCGTGGGGCAAAACGGACGAGCAAACATGCGCTGTTTTTTTCAATGGAGATGCCTGACGACAAGATATTTGAACGGGAAATCCAGATTGATTGCGGTGTTTCAGGGTGGGATGTGGAGTGTCATTTCAAGGGTGGCGGTAGGTATGCGATAGACCAGAAAAACATCGCTGCCGGCCATAACGGGCTGATTGTCTGTTCGAAACCGCGTCTTTCGCTGGAACAAATGGAGCGGTATGTTGATCTGACACGACAGAAATTTGGCGAAGTGGTGGCCCTTGGGATTGACTTTATCCAACTCATGCCGGGACCGCCTGGGACTAGCAAAATATTTGACAGGATCGAGCACAACGCTTATGGAGCAAAAACTATGGCGAAGGCGCTCAACGTCCCGGTGATTCTTCTGTCGCAGATTAACGTATTAGGACGTAAGGAAAAGCAGGGTATCAATTTCAGCGATGCGAAAGGCGGCGGGGCTATAGAAGAAGCTGCCGACATAGGACTTGGTTTCTACCATGATAAGAGCGGCGTCCTGGTTTGTGAAGGGCTGAAGAATCGCAATGGGCCGCGAGGTTGGAAACTTGAAGCAGAGATCAACCGGGTTACGTTTCAGTTTATCGACTTCACTCTTTACGAGGAACGGAAGGGCAAGGCTAAAGGGGAGGATGACGGATGTCCGTACTAATGAAGGGGAGGGAGCAATTATGGGATTGAAACAGCATATTGGCTTTCTGGTGATATTGGCCGTCATGATGTTTATAGCTTGGCTGTTTGACATTAATAACGTCCAGAATAAGTATGATTGGACTGTCCCGTTCGTATCTGCGTTCATGGTTTGGTTGATAGCTGAAGTATTGTACTGGCTGTTCTATTATTTTTTTATCGTTTGACCTTCAAGGAGACGTATGCAAACGCTCAACCTACTCAACGACACCATTCTCGTCTGTAATTCCGGTGAAGTGCGTCAGGTCTGGACCGATCAGCCGAACGAGCACAAGTATCGCGTCTGGACGGAGCAGGAAGTGAGACTCGCGACCTTACTTGACGAAAAGGATCTCTTGGAAATCGTCAAACGGAAGAAATCGCCAAAAGGGTTTGTGTTTAAAGGTCAGGTATAGGGCAGGGACGAACGAGGCTAAGGCAGGAATTGATTTTGAGACAGGGTGAATGGTTGTGGTAGGGTCGGCAAAGGCAAACGTGTTATAACGCAAATTTGGAAGAAATTGAAATCGAAAGGAGGGAGTGATGGATGATGCGGAGATTTGCCCTTATAAAGATGCGAAACATTGCACTAGACCGCACGTACACGCCAACGTGCGTCATTGCCGATGGGCGGCGAGGGTTCGGCACAAGTCGCAGTGGGGTGGGTCGTTGGTGAGATGCTGGAAGGGGAAGAAATTATAACGGTTTGAAATAACCGGCGAAGCGCAGCAAAGACCGAGTTGATTGTTTGGTTATAGCCCGTTTTCGCCACGGAGAGGCGGCATGATTAAGGCACCGTGGACAACAGCGCAAATCGAAAATCTAAGGAAACGGCAAGCAGAACCAACATTGCACTCCTATACCTGCGACGACTGCGGGAATGATCTGTACCCGACAGAGCAAGGATGGGAGTGTTACACAGATGGATGCAACTACACTCAGGATTGGGCACACACTTCGGACGTGACCGGAGAGTTTCAATCACTAGTGGATTTCAGGAAGCACCTGGACAGCAAAATAGACGCATCACTGGAAGGGATATAACAATGATTACCCTGCCATATCAGCCGTGATAACTGGATAATTAGCGACAAAGGCAGAAATACAATGACCGTGCCAAACCTTTACAAACGCTGCGACAACCCCCCCTGCCACGAACTAGCCCCATACCCTGACCCGTACTGTTGCCCACGGTGCAAGAAGAACCACCAGAGCAGGATGTATCACTTGCGGCACTTTGGCCCAACGCGTCAGGAAAAGGTAACGTGGCAAAGCAAGCGCCAACGAGTGATGACGGACGCGGAACAGGAGCAGATTAACTTGACAGCAACACGGGCGATGGCGGCGAGGATGAAGCAGCCGCTTGATAAACTGGCAGCGCGGAGATGTGGCGCTCTTTGGTAAAACGTGACCGGCTAATTGGGGAGAGATATGAGCCAACAGGACTTGATTGAAATGTGCAACGACGCGATAACTGAAAGGCCGTCGCCTGGAATTACGGCTTAAACGAGATCCACCGGCTGATATGCCGAAAGGATTTTTGCTTGAAGAAGACAAAGGGAAGGGGAGGCTTTATGAGTTTAACCCCTGGAAGGTTAAGGCGTGGGCGGAGGGGAAGTAAAAAAGAGGCCGGGAAATTAATCTCGGCCTCTGTGCGTTAATCCTTGTGGCAAGCTGTAATGCAACTTTCTGGCTCTCCGTATTTACTGATGACTATCCCTTCATGCAACACCTTGGCTTCTTCTGGTGGCCTTACTAGCAACGCGGCAAATATCGCCAGTGCTATCAAACTTCCGATCAGCGTCCTCTTCTCCCGTCTCTTCATGTCGTACCCTCCTTGTGATGTAATACACAGTCTCAGCTAAAATATAGGCCATTCCTATCAGTAGTAGATGAGACTGAATCCAGTTAATGATCTTCAAAACTCCCCCCTTAATCTCGCGGCACATGTCGCGGCGGTGATGTCTTCTTTCGTGTGGCCGGCAGCTATCAACGCTTTCTGTTGCCAGTTCTTGACCTTGATTTCGCAGGCGTAAACGATGCCCTGGCGCTTGAGATAGCGCGTCCCGTCAAGTTCCATCCGGTAGACATGGCGCATGGTCGCGTTACCCATTCTTACCGTAACGACTTGATAAACGTGACCGGCAAATCGTAAAAGCGGTTTCGTTGCCGTTATCCAAAGGTGCGGGACAGTCGTGATGGATTGCGGGTTAAGGCGGTCAAGTTCGATGCAGGCGAAGTCTGGTTTCTTTTTCATTTCTCTTCCTCGTTCAAACTCTCGATGATGACTTGCTCTGCTTCTTCGAGGGTATAGTGACACGTTGGGCAATGATTTCTGAATGTCCAGACATGGCAGAGAGGACAACTATGCCCCTGCTTCCGCTTCACAGGTGGATCTTGCACACTTTGCATAATGCTTCGCTCCCTTGCGCTTCAAATAATTCAGACGATGCGCGTTGCAATCCTGGGTTGCAGATCGCGGCAAATAAACCTTTGGCCTCGGTCTGTCTCCAATAGTGGTAAACCCTGGCGCTTTCCCTGACTTTGGCTTTGAATTTTGGCGGTCGTTTCATGGCTCCCTCCTTAAAAATCGTGACCGGCTAATTGGTAAATCTCATTGCATCGCTTTATCGCTTCCCTGTGGCATTCAGGGAAGCTAACAACGATTAATGACCGGGTTTCAACCTCACACACTCACCGAACGGCGGAGGGCTGGCTTGATACTTTCCGGTATTTACCCATAACACTGGCATTTCTGGCTCGTTGCCGTAATCTGAACATTGCAAGTCACTCAAATAAACGACGGCGCAAGGCGTTTCTTCTGCGTTCTCTTCAATCCATTCCCAAACCGGGCTAAACCTCGTCCCGCCGCCGCCTTTCGCGTCAAGTCTAATCGGGCGCGTCTCTGCGGTGAATTCCTCAACGTGTTGTACTTTCGTGTCACAGTAAACCACGGTGACGGTCGTCGGGTACTGGTTCAAAATGTCGTCAATCTCGCTTGCAAACTGTTGTAAATCGTCCTTGGTGATACTACCGGACGTGTCAACGGCTACAACAAGCGGCGGCATTTCCTGGTTGTAGAGTGAGGGAAGGATAAGGCCTCTTGAGAAATAACGCGGGTTCGGACGCTTCCAGGTGTAATCGTTTCGGGCGGTGCGGTCGATGAATTGCCGTAAAGCCTCTCGCCAGTCAACGACAGGCTCCAAGAGTTCGTCAACGTACCTTGCAAGACTTCCCGGCAATTTGCCTGCCATTTTCGCGGCCTGTGCTGCCTGCTGCGTGGCGATTTTCCAGTCTTGCGCGTTCTGGGCCTTGTCGCTGTCGCTGGCTGGTTGTCCGTCTTTTCCTGGCAAGTCTCTGACTTCACCACATTTACCGGGATCGCCTAAATTTGGCTCCTGCGGTCCTTTGCCTTGCTTCCCCTGTCCGTTGCCTGCTCCGTTTCCCTTTCCCGGTCCTGGGCCTTGTGGTGGCTCTGGAATAAGGTTGTAAATTGCTTCTGCTTCCAGGTTGTGGAACGCGGGATTATCAAGATGATCTTTCGGTAAAACCATTCCTGCCGTTTTGATGAGATGATTTATACTGAGGTCGGCAGAAGTATTCCAGCGTTGCGGGTCGCGTTCTCCCCGTCTGCATTGGTGCGCGTTGGCAAGGTGCATTACTTCATGGCACAAGACCCCTTTAAGCTGGTCAATGGGCAAAGAATCAACAAAGGCGGGGCAATAGCCAATACTTACTCCATCGGTCCACATGGTGCGCTGCTCGGGGTTCGGGATGTAAAGCATTTCATCCTCTATCAACTTGGTTTTGAGGGCAAGCGAGCCAAAAAACGGTTGATCGAGGATAAGAGCTGCCCTTGCTTTCTGCATTTTCTGTTGTGCGGTCATTGGTTTTCCCTCCATTCCTTCATGCTGGCCTTGGTAAATCCCATACAGAACCAGTACCATCCTAAAGATGGGTTCCATTGCGGTACTTTTAAGCCTCCGCAGCATTCACATATTGTGTCTGCTGGCCTATTGTCGGGCTGTTGCATGATGCCTCCTTTCTGTTGATTGCTTAATGATGCCCCTGAATAGATCAGGAGCACGATAAACAATCAAGGTCGTTCTTTGTCTTTTAACTGGCGTTGTAAATCCTTGATAAGTCTACGTTGCAAAAGGTTGATGATAGCAATAATAATAAAAGCTATAATCATGACTGCATCCATATTAAGCCTCCTTTCCATAGTTAGTTAAATCAAGCTGCATTCATATAACCGCACATTTTATTCATGATTTCGGCACAGTCATTTGCAACGGCTTGCCGGGTCTTCTTGTCGGTCCTGAGCGTGTCGGGTTCGTATGCTGTCAATCGTGCCGATACTTCTTTAGTCAGTCGGTCAAGTTCCGCGTCTCCTGCAATATTGAGACGGGGTAACAGGTCCACGAGTTCAACGATATTACCGACAAGAGAATCCCTAAAGATTGCATCGGGAGTGCTCAACCGTTCTGCCATTGCTGAAACTGCGGTATGCAGGCGGTTCCATACGTCTCTCATTGCTGCATCCTGGGCCTGTTGACTACGGGCGTCAAGTTCGGCCTTGATCCTTGTAACCTCGGCGTCTCCAAGGTCAACACGAAAATCGTTAGCATCCGGCAGCGGGTCAACCTGCGTTTCAAAGGAATATTTACTGACGATATTCTCTGTGGAAGGGTAATCGCTTTGCACAAACAAGGAATTGAGACGTATTTTAGCATCCTCGACTAATGCGGGATACTCGGTCAAAAACTCGTTGACTGCTGCCTGGAACGCGGCTTTATATTTTCGCATCCCTTCTGAATAAGCGAAAAAGTTCGCGGCTGGCAAAATCCTTGCTCCGTCATCGTTCCAGGGGAGAGTTTGAGCATAGTGGAATGTTCGGGCGTCTCCTGCTGCGCTCTGTACTTTCTTCAAGGCGTTGGTGGCAATGAGGGCCTTGTTGTAGCGTCCGGCGTCGCTTGAAGTCTGATATTCCTCTTTTACTTTCGCGGTGGCGGTCTTGTCGAGCTTACGAGCCGACCAGATTGAGATCGAGAGACGGGCAAGCATGGCTTTTTTGCTGATTACGTGTGTCATGGTTTAATGCTCCTTTCGTTGTCTGCGGTCGTTTCCGCGTGATGTAAAGCACTGGTTAGGGCAAAGGTTGCAAGGTTTCTTGTCTACGACAAAATACAAGTCAATTAAAAAGTCTGCTCCGCGTGGCGTCTCCATCAGTTTGCAGCCGTGTCTAACGAGGTCGGCTAAATCGGGCTGCGGCTTGTGCCTCCGTTCCTGTAGTCGTCTGGTCATAGCTCCTTTCCTCCTTGTAATGAAATACCGTTCGTGGTTGGCTGTAACTGTTTATCTGAACCGTTAAGGGTCTTAACGGCTCAATAAACGGTCAAGCTAAATCAAAATGGACTGATGCGCGGTTGCCCACTTCACAAAGCCTCGTGAACTGGTTACGGTCGGGGCAAGTTTCACGGCGTCTCTCATCAGCAAAACAGAAAATTCAGCGGGTAAGCGGTCGCAATATTCCGCAAGTCGATCAATCGTGTTATCGGAACACTTACGGCTCAAAGCACCACAAAGTGCATACAGGGTCGCGGGGTCGGTCGGCACTTCTCCCGCCTGGGGATTCATCAATATCGCGTCGGGGTTCGGGAGGTTGCGACAGATACGGAGAAATCCAAGGAATTCAGCGGCGAACGCTTCACCGGCTGCGCCTGCTATTACCGGATATTCAAGCTCTTGCGCGATCCCTAAATTTAAGATCCTGCCGACGTTGGCAACGGTGCGGGGGCAAGGGCTGTTAAAAAGGTCGGGGCTTGGCTTAAAGTCGTGCAAAAGGTTCGGGCGGAAGCGTACAAAACTAATCAACTCGGTCGGCATGTTGTTGCTCAATGCCCAATTGCACCAGGAATCAAGGTCGGGCTGTAACTCAACTATGGTTGTAAAGCGGGATTTGACCGGCTCTAAAAGTCCTGATACTCCGGCGCGGTCCTGGCGGCGGTTGGTGGCTCCGATAAAGCAAACGTGATCAGATACTTTATGGCCATTGACACGACGTGCTAGAATCAGTTGCATTGCGGCGGCCTGTGTTGCGGGTGGCGCTTGTCCAAGATCGTCTAAAAAGAAAAGTGTGGGGCGCGTTGCCTCGACTGCTTGGCGGAGTTCACCAAAAGGTAAAAACTCGGCAGCGTTGTTGACTATTCCAGGCAGCCCCTTGAAGTCTACGGGGTCCGACACGACAGGGTGAGTTATAATCAGGTCTGCTCCTGCGGCTTTCGCGGCCTGTGACACAATATCCGATTTGCCTACACCGGGAGCGCCTTGGATCAATACCGGCTCTCTAGCGGGTATCATCGTTGCTAAAAGCGTTTCAAGCTGTTTTGGGTTCAATGCGATCTCTGACATGGTCAATTTCCTCCTTTAATCTGTAGTAATGCCCAAACGAGCACGATAATTCCGCCGATGGTGATACATTCCATGTTAAACCTCTATTCCTAGTTTCCTGGCGATTGCTTTGCATTCAAAGCAGGGTTCAGTTTTACCAGTGTCACGCATAAGTTTTTGCACTTCTGCCATGTCTTTAAAGCCTGATAGGGTCGTAACTCCTGCAACAGTCCTCAAGTGCTGCTTTTCTTCCTTGGTCAAAGATTTAAAAGTTGCTTTCTTTTGCATGGTTCAATCCTCCAAAATGACGGTTTCAACCTTTAGAGGCTGCTTTGTGTAAATGACGATGGTCAAGCGGTCGCTGTCCTGGGTTGCGGTCAAGAGAGCATCACCTAATTTGACTGTGGTAATCAAGGGCTGTGTCATGGGGGTTCCTTTCTGTGGATTTAACCGCCTATAGAACGCAACAAACCGGGGCTTGCTGCGTCGTAAAAAGGTTAAAGCCAGATAAAGCCTATGCGCTCCATATCGGCGCGGAATGCTGCGATTAAGCAGGGTAAACGTGCCTCTAGCATTTCTTTTAGGTTGTCGCTGGTCAATTCCTCGTCAGTCGCTTCGGGCCATACGGCAGAGTCACGAGCATAGACAAGGTTTTTATTGTTGGCATGGTAAACGGTATTAGCAACATAATGCAGGGGTCCATCAGTGCTCATAAGGTGCCATTTAATCAGGGGTGCAAGTTCGGGAAAGATTCTTTCAATATCTTCGTGCAAGCATCCGCCTGCGGCTATATCTCTGCGGCGGCGGGATTCGTCGGTATATATGTCTGCGGTAATTGCAAAAGTCTGGTGGCCGTTCTGGCAATCGTCGTCAAAGCGGATTTCAACATGCATAGTGCCGTTTGTGCCGTAACCTGCAACCTTGCGGCCTTCGCTTTTCCAGGTCTGGTTTCGGTGAACAAGTGCGCATCTTACTTCCTGTGGGGCGTGGATGGTAAACATCCTGCCGGGTATGTTGTTAATGCTGTGGGCGTGTTCTGCGATTGGATAGTTCATTGTGTTCTCCTTTCTAAAATCGTACTTCAAGAATAAGGTGGCGTACTCGTGGCAGTTCTGAGCGCTTGATATAATCCCATTTGCCGGTTATCCATTTGACACGGATCATGTTGTAATCTCCTTTGTAAATGATGGTATAACCAATTATACTGTAATCATAATCATAATCAAGCTATAAATAGTGGACAGAGCTACTTTTTTTGTAGAGACTTGTTGCAGTAAGGAAGAAAATGCACGTTTTGAGTTTTCAACAGGGTTATCAACAGATAAAGGTGGGGTTTTCAACAGGGGGTGTGGATAAAAACAAAAAAATAAAGCCCCTTTTTGAGGGGCTAAAAACTGAGTGAAGTAGTTTCTTCAAGCGTTAATTCTCGAACTGGGTTTATTTTGATGTGTAATTGTTTGTGATCTGCATAGTTCTCTAGCCTTTCAAGATTTGTTCTTCGGTTGTCAAGGCGATTTTTGTTTTTATGGTGGATAATCTCGTCTGGTTCAGCATCCATAATAAGCCTGTGCATATATAAAGCGATAAACTTTTTACCTCGCCTGAAACTTTGCACGGGCATAACCTGCGCTACAACTCCAACAATAATTCTTTACTTTTTCATAATCGGATTCGTCAATTATGGCGGTTCCTCCGACAATACCAGAAAGTGTGATAGCTAGAGTTTTCATTTTAACCCCTTCCATTTCCGGCTCTTACATGCGGGGCATTCCTGCGGGGTCTTCCCAAGGCTTTTAGGTGTCCAGGTGTGTTTGCAGTTCTCTCGCTGGCATTGGTACTGCCATGAATCGGCGGGGCCTAGATCGGGCAAAGATACGGCGGGGTGCTCTCCATTGATTAGATACATGATAATCCTCCTGAGGGTTTGATTAAGCTATAGGGGAGAATATCATAATCCTAATCATAGTCAAGGCGTTTTACACTTTCGGGCGTTCTGCTCTACGATCTGGTTGATAAATGCTTCGTCAAGCGGTGGCAAGGTTCCCGGCCTTATGTAGTGCTGAAGGATATCGCGGATCGTTACGCCTACTTTCTTTCCTTGCAATCCTGCCAGCAACTTCAATTCCCATAAGAGAGTTACAGGAAGATGAATTGAAAAGCCTATTTCTGCCTTGTCCTTTCCTGGGTTGCGGTTCCTTGGGATCATCTGAGGCCAAAAGATCTCATGCGTGTATAGATACTTCCTTTCCAGCTCTCGCCTTGCTTGAATGATGCGGGGCTGTGGGTCGGTGTGTTCCAAGTCGCTCCCATCTGGTTTGATCCAGGTATAACCGAGAGTCGATTCCTGCAAGGTCACTTCCTGCGGTTGCTGCGTTTGCCGGTCGATGAGGGATACAACGTAATTCATATAGCCTCCGTGTAAAGTTGCGCTTTCCAGATGGTTTAAACCTATCTGTATAAAGATACCTTCCGGCCTTGGGGTTCTCCCCTTGGGGATGTGTCGTCAAAAGTCGCGTTTCCCCTGCCGCCTCTTCTCCATACCATACTATAGATACATCTGAACTTTAGCCTCCAGGGGTTTCCCTTGGGGGTTCCCCGGTTAAAGCCAGAATAAGCCTATACTATCCCCTGTCCTGCCTACTTAAAAGCCTTCCTAGGGCAAATTTGGAAGTCGAGCACATTCCGAAAACAGCCAAAAGAGCCAAAAACAGCTTTCAAAGCACTGTATCAGGTTCCAAAAGGGAAAAAAAGAGTAAAGCCGACCGGATGTAAAACAGCCAGAAAGGGCAAACAAAGAAAGGGGCGGCTTATCGTTTCAGGGTATTATGTCAAGTTCATGCGCGCGCGGCGGCTCTGGTGGCCGATCTAGCTATATTCCAGGGGTACAAATAGGGTGTATCGGGAGGGGAAAAGGG
>Ga0209319_1001600_pt1 | contig 17571 bp, 21 predicted proteins | sample RifGroE2_FD_184000 | JGI IMG/M metagenome (GOLD analysis project Ga0209319, IMG submission 184000) | Groundwater microbial communities from Rifle, Colorado - Groundwater E2 (SPAdes) (version 2) | ecosystem: Environmental > Aquatic > Deep subsurface > Groundwater | place: Rifle, Colorado, United...
TATAACCACATGATGGAACATTTTATTATACATCTGATTGAATATATTTATATAATGTTCAATCAGATGTATAATAAAATGTTCCATCATGTGGTTATACAATATATTGTTCGTGTTTAGTTAATATTTGTTTCATTAATGCTAATTTTCTTAACACACCAATATTAATATTTTTATAAAATAACATGTTTGTCAACTTATGTGCACATTTCTTTTGTTTTATTAATAATATGTTCGATAGCTAATTCATTTTGTTTAACAGCTTCTAAACATATTTTTTCGGTTTGATTTTGAATAATTTCAAGAGCTAATCCATTTTGTTTAACAGCTTCCAAACAAATATCTTCATCTTGGTATAAAACATATTCAAGAGCAAAGCCATTTTGTTTAACAGCTTCAATACATATTTCTTTAGTTTGATTTTCAACATATGTGAGAGCTAATCCATTTTGTTTAACAGCTTCAATACAAATATTATTAGTTTGATCATTAATAAATTTTAAAACCAAGCCATTTTGTTTGACAACTTGTAAATATAATTGTTCTGTTGGATTTTTGACAAAATTTAAAGCTTTTAAATTTTGTTTTATTGCTTCTAAACATATATTATCTGTCTGATCATCAATATATTCAAGAATTAGACCATTTTTTTTAACAAATATTAAATATATTTGTTCTGTCGGATTTTTAATAATTTTTAAAAGTTTAATAATTTGTTTAATATTTTCATCTTGTTTAATAGCTTCTAAACATATTTTTTCTGTTTGATTTTTAACATATTTCAGAGCTAATTTATTTTGTTTAATAGCTTCTAAACAGATTTCTTCAGTCTGATTTTTAATATATTGTAATGATAAACCATTTTGTTTAACAGCTTCTAAACATATTTCTTCAGTTCGATTTTTAACATATTCAATAGCTAAACCATTTTGTTTAACAGCTTCTAAACATATTTCTTTAGTTTGATTTTTAACATATTCGATAGCTAAACCATATCGTCTAACAACTGTTAAACAGATATTATCAGTTTGATTTTCAACATATTTAAGAACCAAATGAGAAATATCAACAGCTACTAAACACAATTGTTCGGTTTGATTTTTAACATATTGTAATGCATGTGCATTTTGTTTAATAGCTTCTAAACAGATTTCTTCAGTCTGATTTTTAACATATTGTAATGCATGTGCATTTTGTTTAATAGCTTCTAAACATATTTCTTCAGTCTGATTTTTAACATATTGTAATGATAAACCATTTTGTTTAACAGCTTCAATACATAATATATATGTTTGGTCGTCAATAAATCGTAATAACATTCCACAATTTTTAACAGCCAACAATTGTTCATATTTACTTGAAGATGTGGTAAATGATTTAGTTACAATATATTTATATGATTGGTTGTTATTTTTTATAGCTAATTTAATAATTTCATTAGTTTGATTTTTAACATATTCAATAGCCACCCCATTTTGTTTAACAGCTTCTAAACATATATCATCAGTTTGATTTTGAACATATTCAAGAGCTAAACCATTTTGTCTAATAGCTTCAAGACATATTTCTTCAGTCTGAATTTTAACATATTTAAGAGCCACCCCATTTTGTTTAACAGCTTCTAAACATATATCATCAGTTTGATTTTGAACATATTCAAGAACTAAACCATTTTGTTTAATAGCTTCAAGACATAATTTTTTAGTTTTATTTTTAACAAAAGTTAACGCAAATGGGTTCTGACGAATTGCAAATAAACATAAATCATCATTTTGATTTTCAACATATTCTAAAGTTAATCCATTTTTTCGTAGTGCGATTAAACATAATTCATGTACTTGGCATTTTATATATTTAATTCTTCTTGCATCGAGTTCAATAATACCTTTATGATATTTAACATATTCATCTTGTTTTTGATTATAAATATAATCAAGTGCTTTATTTTTATAATGGATCCGTTCTTTTAAATTATATAAAATTTCAAAACCACACTCAATAAATATAAGCAAACAAATTTCATAAGGTAAATTATTCATTTTATTTATATTTTTTGATTAAAGTAATACAAATATTAAACATTTCAATTTTTTATATTTATAACATATTTACATCAAACCATATCTACGAAAAACTCGTTCAAACATTTCATAATTACCGTTACCTCTTGGAATAGCAAAAATTATTTTTTCATATAATCGCCCAAACATATTTATTTTCACAACCATCAAACTCGCAAGATCTTCGATATATTCTTCTTTACCTATTTCCGGCGTAAACGCACCGCATCCGAAAGCTCCTAAAATTAGTGTCTTAGGATAATCAGGATTATAATTATATGATGAATCGAACAATGGCGATAAAAATATTAGATCTAATTTTGTGTTTATAAAATTAATAAGAGAAATATCGTTTGACTTAATTATCTGTTTCGATCTCGATCTAAAATCTGGTTCGGTTATATCATATATTTCATTTCGTGTGGCTCTCTGATATGTTTTATGTCTTAAATCTGGTGCATCTGCTGTTATAAATGATGTGTGTGCTCTATAACTAGTTTTTGGGATTTTATTGTAATGATTATCTCTCATTCTGTAAATGTTATTCACATATAAAATCACATCTGATCGTAATGGATAAATACCATTTTGTCGTGCTCTATCTAAACTTGGATACAAATAAACATATTGTCTACATAAATCTTCTTCTTGTGCTGATGCTCCTTTAATATACCCACCGCCAGGGTGACGCCCATTAGCAAAATTTAATGTCGCTGTTTCATTATTTGCATAATCGACAATAGCTTGATCAGTAGTTTTATTTTCGAGAATAATATTTGGACGAATAACTAAATTACGTAATTGAGATAAATTTGTGTTATATGCATTTGTTAATAAATCATGTCTAAAAACAACCGGATTAACAATACGAGAAGGATTATGACGAACAATTTTATGATTATCTTCTGCAATTTTAGCGAGAAACTCAGATTTTTTTTTATCTTTTGTTCCGCCTAGTTGTTTTTTAAGATTAAGATACATTTGTTTAATATTTTGATATTTTTCAAAATAATTTCTTTTCGACATATATTAATAAGTGACAAAAAATTAAACGATTATCGTATATATTTTTTATTCAATTTTTTATATTAATAGTTTGTTTGTGTTCACACATACAAATATACAGTCACACACTAATTATTATGAACATATATGTTATTAATTTTGATTAATAACATAAAATATATTTATGTTATTAACAAACAGTAAGGACATTATTATTGATTCAATAATAATTTTGATACGATTTAAGATAAACAATAAAATATCTATGATATTATTTAAACAATTTTGATTAAAAAACCTAAACAATAAATCCGTATAAGAACGTATAATTTTATAAGATATTTTTAAATAAATTGTTATATATATCATGATTTAATTTTTTTTAATATGGTTTAAATCGTATTGCATGTTCAATATTCACATATCGTTTATATATATTTAATTCGAATATATAATAGTGCACATGCAAAGCACTTAATTTATTAAATCATAAATTAAGTGCTTATAAACCTAAATATTTTAATGTTTCTGGATGAAATTCAATTGACAATGATGTCGTTGCGTTTAATTTATCCTTGATATCTTCAAGTTCATTTAATTTTTTATTTATTCCATAAATTTCTTTTTCTAATTCAGTTTTATCAATAATTTCAATTAATATGTTTGTGTCAATTTCTTTTTCTTTTTTTTCATCAACTGTTTTGATTGTTTTAATTATTTGAGGAATAGAAGATAATTTGACAACATTATTGTGATTAACTTCAATACTTTCTTTAATTACATTCCGTTTTTCTGTTAATAATTTAATTGTTGATAAAATTTCACTTAAACCACATTCAATATTTCGTTTTATTAATTCATTATGTAATCTGCGTTTATCTTCTGTATAAATCCAATAATTGTTTATATTATCTTTTGCGGCTTTTATTTGATTTTCGATATCAAATAAAATATCATTATCTGTCATATATGTTTTTATTGGATATTTTAATATATTATCACGTTTTTCTTCAGTTTCACGATAAACATTTCTAACTTTTTTTTTGGCATTATTGTTCGGTAATTTAAATTTTTCTAATAATTTTTGTGCTCTGATTAAATTAATAGTTATCATCACTTATGATATACTATATAACATGTCTTTAAATAACTAAAACAAAAATAATTTTTGGATGCTCAATAATATTGATATATTTAATTAGATATTATGTAGCTAATTTTAATAAAGTTTAAAAACAACCGAATCTCATATAAATTTATTTGTTAAACAAATATTTATTAATAATAAATTATATATTTTTATAATATAATTATAAATTATTTGAATATAATTGTGTGTGTATTGAGTTAAATTACTTGACCATTAAAAAATCACAACATATCAATTTTATTTTGTATACTATCACGAAATATAAAAATAGCATCTTTATTAAGTATCATCTCGCTGATATGTCTTAAAATATTTTTATGTTTATATTTTTTAGTTGAACATAAATTTAAATAATCTATTTTAGGAAAAATAGATTTGTTTGTCATTAACAAATCTATTTCGCCATAACATAACAAATATTTAAGATTTGGTACTAAACTTATATCAATACAAATTTGTGTATTCCAACGATAATTAGTTTTATGATCAAAAATTACAACAGATGACGATAAAATATACAAATAATTAACATTTATACTTTGTGTAATATCAACATGATTGACATTATCAATTTTAATTTGTTTACATGATGTACAATAAATTTCAAATGATGATTTTGAATTAGTAATAATTAATTCATCAATCGAATTACGAATACATACATCACCATTATAATTAAAATTATCTAATTTAAGTAATTTTAATTTATAATCAATAGTCAAGCATGCTTCGTCATCATCAAAATAATCATGATCATTATTATAATAACTAATGTCAACAGAATTAAAATTGCATAAAATTAACTCATTTATATTTCTAGGATAAAATTGATTTGGAAAAACAAAATGCGACCAAACACCATTTTCGTGTCCATAAAATGATGGATTTTTAATAAAAACATGCGTTACTGAATCCAAATTATTTTTAGATAAAATATTTTCTTCATTTTCAGTTCCAGACATAACATACGAATTTAAATATTTGTTTGTTTTAATACTATTTGCATCTAACAACAAATTTAACATATTATTAACTTGCTTTATTTTATAAATATCATAAATTGATAAATATTTTAACAATATGTTAAATTTAAGAACATCAAATGATAGAATTTCGAAAAACATTGTTAATAATATAAATATAATTAAAATTATGATGATTTAATTTTTTCAATTTTTTATTTAATCATCAATCATTCGCGTTGCGAATGATTGATGATTGAATAAAAAAATGTCATAATGAAATGGTTTCAATTTTTTATGAACTTGATAAATAAAAAATTGCATGGATATCGTGTTACGATGTCTAGCTAATGAAGATCTAAAATATAAAAAATTGAAAAATACACATGCTAATTATTTACAATTTGATATATTTAATATTTATTCATAAAAACTAATGGATCCACTAATTTTGAAACAATTATCTGAATGTGCTGAGAGTTGCGATAATAAAAATTTAGAAAAATTAATAAAGAAATATCTAATAATAAATCAAGATGTTGATACAATTAAAGATTTTATTGATTTGTTAGAATATAGAAAGTATGATTGTGAACAAATTTATATGATTATTGGTGATTTTGATCCTATAGGATATGTGTTATTAGGTGAATTAAATTATAAAAAACATAAATTTGACGATGCCATAAATTGTTATAATAATGCATTTAAAATAATTGACAATAAACATAAATTATATGAACGTCTAATGATTAATTTCAGTTTAGTATATTTAAGTTTAGAAATGTTTGATATGGCTGAAAAATATTTGTTTCAGTTAGAACCAAATATTATCGAACAATATAAACATTTATTATATGATTTTTATAAAAATTTATGTGTTCCAAATAAAATTTGTGAAATCAGATATGAATTATTTAAATTAAAAGAAAAATATGAAGATATCAAACTTAAATATGATTTTTTACCAAATGTTGGAACAGAATTTATAAATACATTAAATGAATTAAATAAAGAAGGTATTATTAAAAAATAAAATTTAAAATATATCATTCAAGTTTAAATATAATTGACAAATCATTATCTGTTTTTATTGCTTCATGGAGATGTTTGATATCGATATATAATTTTTTATATTTTTTGGTTATTGATAATGATTCCAATAGAAGTTCAAGTAATATATATGTTAACACTTCTTTTTTTATATTAAATTTTTTAAAATTAATATTATTTTTAATTCCTTCAATATTTTTATTTTCTATATTTTTCATCGCGATAGGTAATGATTCTAAAATTTGTTCGCCTGTCAAATCATTAAATTGTTGAAATAATTGATTAATTTCATTAAATGCATTTGTTTTAATACCTATATAAATATCTTCTTTTAAATCATTAAGTTGTTTAACAACAAAATTTCGCGAAAACATATAAAATTTAAATATATAAAATAAATATTGTTAATTGTTCAATAAATTATATCTTCAATTTTATTGGATACTAATTGTTCCATCATTAATTAATTTTTTTAATAAACTTAGTGCGAGAATATTTTCAGAATTAATTGCATCAGTCAAAAATTTATTAGCTTTAATATTGTCATGAGTGTGATAATAATAATATGCGATATATACAAGTGCATTACTATAACCTCTTTCAATTGCCATATTAAAATATCGCCACATCATTTTATAATTACTTTTCAATTCATATGCAACTCCAATATAAAATAGAATTTCTGGATCATCAGTTGATACTGATGAAATATCATAATCGTTAATAATTAAATTATAAACAGTGTCTAAATTATGTGGTTTAACAGTAATATAATTACTACTACCACTAGTATGATTTTCACACCGACTTTCAATAGAATTAATATTTGACATAATGTTGTAATATATTAAATTAATGATATATATTCAAGCAAAATTGTTTTCAATTTTTTATATTTCATGATCGAACGAGTTCGATCATGAAATATAATATAATTGCCATAGCGTAGCGGTAACTATAGATTGTTACAATTGATAACATAGAAAAAAATTTGCAATTTTTTTCTATGTTGTCCATTGAACAATCATAGTAACCCAGCTATGTTTTTTGTTATAATTTGTTATAAAAATATGATGAAAATACGTCGAAAATGCATTTTCGACGTATTTTCATCATATTTTTATAACAAATTATAACAAAAAACACATGCGGTTTCAATTTTTTATATAATTATCATATCATAATTGTCATAACGTAGTGGCTACAATTTTTATATGCCATCGATTGTAACAATTTTATTTTTTTATTAACATTGTTATAAGACTTAAAATTGTTTTGTCATTCAAATTTAATGCTTTTTTGTAAATTATATCAGCCATATATTTATCTATAATAACTATTTTTCTAATTTCGTCATAATCTTTTGTTTCGATTAAATTATCAGCTATCTCAAACGGATTCATTTGTTCAAATTTTTCTTGTTTATTTTCTTGTTTATTTTCTTGTTTATTTTCTTGTTTATTTTCAATCGGTTTTTCAATTGGATTTTCGATATTTTCATTAAAATCGTTAATATATTCATCATCAAATTCAAAATCATTATAATCAAATTGATTATTAGGTAAATCATTTAAATTATTCTCATCAAATTCATAATCATTATAGTTAATTTGTTTTTCGTGTAAATTATTATCATCTGATTTTATTTTTGTTATGTCAATATTATTATACACAAACTTAACTTCCATAATATAATTTATTTTTTTAACTATTAAATTATATTAAAATAATATTTTTCAATTTTTTATATTTCATGATCGAACTCGTTCGATCATGAAATATAATATAATTGCCATAGCGTAGCGGTTTCAATTTTTTATATTAATAGTTTGTTCGTGTAGACACGAACAAATTATTAATATAAAAAAATGTCATAATGAAATGGTTTCAATTTTTTATATTTTATATAATATAATTGCCATCATAAAATAATTCCAATTTTTTGTAATAATGCTATTGTTTATTTATAATAACTAATTTGTTTAATCTATCAAATTTATTTATTGGTTTATTTTGTTGTATATTTTTATTACATGAATTACGTATACAAACACAACATGATATTAATGTAGTCACAATAAATAAAAATGTTGTTATTATCCCACTCAATATATAATAATTACACATATCTGTGAAAACATATTCAGCCGAATATGTTTTTTTTCCTGTTATTAACAAAAGTATTTCTGGTTTTGTAGCTTCGTTTTTCTTATCATAAATTGTAATTTCCCATGTTGATGGAATAATAAATATATTTCTGTAAATATTCGCAATAATTGTTCCATTTATATTTTTAATATCAATATTATCTTCTAAAAATGAACTACCTTCAACATATGCAATAATTGTGTCATTCATATCAGTTAACAGATAGGATACTTTTATTTGCATATTATTTATGAAAGCATCAAATGAAGATGCTGCTTTCATAATATATTTTCTTGTGCCCGTACAATCATTTATAAATGTGGTTGATAAATCGTTAAAAAATTTACCATCCGTCCTAGCGATTAATTTATTATTTGTTAATAATTTAGCATCATGTGTAACAGTAGGACAAAGTTGTTTAATATTTATAACGTCATTATAATATAACCAACTCCAACGTTCTGATAGATCTTTTGTGATCGTAATTTTATTAATCGTGTCATTCGGAGTCATAAAATTCAAATTAGTACATGGACCATCAATATATTTATTACCATATAACATTATATACAAAACAGATATAGCAAAACCAGCAGTACCAAATAAAGAAAAAAATAAAGAAATTATATTTTTAAAAATTTTTTTACAACACATTTTTATTTTAAATAAGGTATTGTATTTCTATATTGATTTTTATTTATATTAAATTATTCATTAGCCATATTCGATACATTGCATTTCATTCGAATAATCATTAAGTTCGATAATTGATGTATCATTCACTATTTTTATTATTTTTTGATCTTCTAATTTGGATGATAAAAATTGAATGAGATCATAAATAATATTATTTTTATGTTTATTACTGTATGGTATTCCAATATTTTTACAAAATTGTTTTAATTGATATTTGTTATATTTGTTGCTTAAAACGCTAATATCAAATATTCCATTACAAACATCTATTTTAAATTGATCTAAATCTTTATCACAACTATTTGGATCTTCGATTTCTATCGGAGCAACATTTGAAATATTATTTTCAAAATATTCAAGCAATTTTTGATCATAATTATTGTGACACATAAAATTATACAATTTTTGTTGTGCTTGTTTGCAACAATTTATGCGCATATAATCTGGCATATATTTAGTGCTCATTTTTTTATTGCAATTACCACAAATCGGAACCAAATTCCATAAAACTAATGGTCCACCATCTTTATTACTTTTAATATGACCACGTTCACATAATTTAGTTGGTAATTGACAACAACAAGCACACCAAGAAATAACATTATTGAACCCATAATAATTAAAAATTACCTCTTCAATACTTGGTCCATTTGATTGTAATGTATTCATATTATCGTAAATTTATTATGTATTTTGTCTAAAGAAATAAACAAATAATACATATCAAATTTATTTCAATTTTTTATTTATTAAGTTTGCATATATGCAAACTTAATAAATAAAACAATTAGAATGATTTAATGAGATTTCAATTTTTTATCAATATTAGTGCGTTAAGGAAATCAAATGAGAGTAATATATGTTTTTTAAACCATAAATAATATAAATATCAAAACACGATTAATAATATAACTACGCGATGGGTCATTTTATTATCCATCTGATGTAAAAATAAATAAATATGTTTCATCAGATGGATAATAAAATGACCCATCGCGTAGTTATATTATATGCTACTTATGTTTAATTAATTATAATAAATAGCTTATAAAATATTTGTTTCGATATTGCTAATTTCCTTAACGCAACAATATTAATTTTTTATTTATTAAGTTCGCATATATGCGAACTTAATAAATAAAACAATTAGAATGATTTAATGAGATTTCAATTTTTAATGATTGATTATTAAATTAAAAAGTGTAAGAACACAATAAATTTTAATTTTAAATAATTTTATTATAATAAGATTATTTAAAATCAAAATTTATTATTTAGTATGAGTCCAGTAATCAGTATCCCACGCAGTCGTAACCGTTGTGAATGTCATTGTTTTGAACTTTTGTGCGACACGACTATTTACAATTTCGCACAAAAGTTCAAAACAAGGAACTTTTGCAAGAGCAACACATCGTTGTTCGGTAGTCAAAGAATCATATGGAGCAGCAAGATAATCAATGACTTGGTTGAGTTCATTGGTTGAATAGTGATTTGCGAGTTCGACAATGAATGGTTTGTCATGCAAGTTGTTGACGAAGTTCATGATGTTCATGCTGTTCATTGTTGATAAGTTGGTATGAAAAAAATTTGAGTTAAATGTCAGATATAATGAGACTTATATGTTAAAAAAATTTCAATTTTTTATTAAACTATATTAATATAAAAAAAATGTATTTTTGTTTTGAGTTATCAAAGTGATACTACATTAACGGCAATTATAATAAAAAACATATCGATTTTAATCATTTATTTCTGTAATTATAATATTTTTAAATTTTCTTGCGATTATATTTTTATTTTTATTTAAATATAGTTTTGTTAATTTTGTTAAATGTTTAATTCCGTTATGTGTTATATTTTTATTTAAACTTAATTCAGTCAAATTTGTTAAATGTTCAATCCCATCATCTGTTATATTTTTATTATTACTTAAATATAAAGTAGATAATTTTGTTAAATGTTTGATTTCGTGATCTGTTATATTTGTATTAAAAGATAAATTTAAATAAGACAAATTTATCAAACAGTTAATTCCTTCACCTGTTATCTTTTTGTTTCCAAATAAATTCAATTTATTTAAATTATTTAAATATTTAATTCCTTCATCTGTTATCTTTTTGTTATGACTTAAATCTAAATTTGTTAAGTTAGTTAAATATTTAATTCCTTCATCTGTTATCTTTTCATTATTGGCTAAGTTTAACTTAGTCAAATTTGTTAAATATTTAATTCCTTCATTTGTTATCTTTTTATTTGAATTTAAATTTAATTTAGTTAAATTTGTCAAATTTTTAATATATCCATCTGTTATATTTTCATTACCAGATAAATTTAAATTAGTTAAATTTGTTAAATGTTTTATTCCTTCATTTGTTATATTTGAATTAAAACATAAATTTAATTTAATTAAATTTGTTAAATGTTTTATTCCTTCATTTGTTATATTTGAATTAAAATATAAATTTAATTTAATTAATTTTGTTAAATTTTTAATTCCTTCATCTGTTATTTTTTTATTATCTGCTAAATTTAAAGTGGTTAAATTTGTTAAATTTTTAATTCCTTCATCTGTTATTTTTCTATTAGCTTCTAAATTTAAAGTAGTCAAATTAATTAAATGTTTAATTCCTTTGTCTGTTATCTTTGAATTTTCACACAAATTTAAAGTGGTTAAATTAATTAAATTTTTAATTCCTTCATCTGTTATTTCATTGATATTTTTAATTTTCGTTGCTTGTTTAATGTTATAAAATATTAGTTCATCTTCATAATTAATTTCGTATTTCATAAAAATTATTTGTTGATATGTTTTCAAATTTTCTTTTGATGTTTGTGATAATTTAAATAATGTTGATAAATTGCATTCGTTGTTTATTAATTGTTTTATTTCTTCAGGCAGATTGTTCATATTTTTTATTTATAATTTTATATATTTCAAAATATATTAAAATATAATAATTTCAATTTTTTATATTTCATGTCATAACATATTTGTTTCAATTTTGTTATAATAATATTAGATATTTGTCAGTATTATTTAAATAGCATCTATAATATTCATACGATGTTTTAATTTTCTTGTAATTATATTTGTGTTATTGTTTAAATATAATGTGGTTAATTTTGTAAGATATTTGATTCCTTTGTTTGTTATTTTTTTGTTTATATGTAAGCAAATTAAATTTGTTAAATTTTTTATCCCTTCGTCTGTTATATTTTTATTCTTAAATATACTTAAGTCAGTCAAATTTGTTAAATTTTTAATTCCTTCATCCGTTATATTTGTATTTGCATTTAATTCCAATTTAGTTAATTTTATTAAACATTTAAGTTCTTCATCCGTTATATTCGTATTATTATATAAACTTAAACTAGTTAAATTAGTTAAATGTTTAATTCCTTCATTCGTTATGTTTTTGTTATAATTTAAATTTAAATTAGTTAAATTGATTAAGTTTTTAATTCCTTCATTCGTTATGTTTTTGTTATAATTTAAATTTAAATTAGTTAAATTGATTAAGTTTTTAATTCCTTCATCCGTTATTTTTGTATTATAATTTAAATCTAATGATGTTAAGTTGATTAAGTTTTTAATTCCTTCATTCGTTATGTTTTTGTTATAACTTACATCTAATAAGGTTAAATTAATTAAGTTTTTAATTCCTTCATCTGTTATAGTTGTATTATGTAATCTTAGACTAGTTAAATTAGTTAAATGTTTAATTCCTTCATCCGTTATATTTTTGTCATGACTTAAATTTAAATTAGTCAAATTGATTAAATTTTTAATTCCTTCATCTGTTATATTTGTATTATTTTCTAAATTTAAGTTAATTAAATTTGTTAAATTTTTAATTCCGTTATTTGTTATTTTTGTGTTATAACTTAAATTTAAAGTTGTTAAATTAGTTAAATTTTTAATTCCTTCGTCTGTTATATTTTTATTATATCCTAAACTTAAGCTAATTAAATTAGTTAAATTTTTAATTCCTTCATTTGTTATTTTATTGTTATTTTCTAAATTTAAAGTTACTAAATTAGTTAAATTTTTAATCCCTTTGTCTGTAATCGTTTTATTATCTTCTAAATTTAACGTGGTTAGATTTGTTAAATTTTTAATTTCTTCATCTGTTATTTCGTTAATATTTTTAATTTTTGTTGATTGATTGATATTATAAAATATTAATTCGTCTTCATAATTAATTTCATATTTTATAAAAATTAGTTGTTGGTATGTTTTTAAATTGTCTTTTGATGTTTGTGATAATTTAAATAAAGTAGATAGATCGCATATATTATTTATCAGCTGTTTTATTTCCTCAGGTAGATTATTCATATTTTTTATTTATATTTTTATATATTTTTATATTTTATGTAGATATTATAATTTCAATTTTTTATCAATATTAGTGCGTTAAGTAAAACGAACAAGGGTAAACATAAATTTTAACATTAAATATTATTTTTACAATCTTCCCAAGATGTAAATATACCAATTTTTTTACCAATTTTAACACAATAATATTCAGTTCCAGTTGTGGTTGTGGTTGTGGTTGTGGTTGTGGTTGTGGTTGTGGTTGTGGTTGTGGTTGTGGTTGTGGTTGTGGTTGTGGTTGTGGTTGTGGTTGTGGTTGTGGTTGTGGTTGTGGTTGTAGCTATTTGTTTATTTTGTTCTGTATTTTCCATATAAATATTAGCTTCATTTAAGTTATTAAATTTTTTATAAATAGATTTTGGATATCCAACAACATTATTTTTGCAATCTTCCCATGTTTTATAAACACCAACTTTTCTACCTACTTTAACACAATAATATGTTTCTTTATTTTTTGTCTTAATTTCCATGACCAGTTTGAATATTTATTATTAAATATAAACATATTATTTTTTATATAAAGTTAAAATTAAATTATCAATAATTGTGTCTATTGATTTTTTTAAAAAAACTGCAACATCATTTTTATTGGATTGATTATTATAATTTTTTGATTCTTCTAAAATTTGGTCATACTTTTTTATTTGTTCTTGTGTTCGCGAACGTTGTTCGCTCTCATAACTAGAAAATGGTTGTGTACAACCATTTTCTCTTTGTGTTCCGTTCGTGTTACTCACTCCAACAAGTTCATAATTTTCGCTAACGCTCAAATTATTCCCTTGTGATTTGCATATAGTTTTATTTTTTTCTATTACAAGATACAAAGTATTAATAGCAGATTCAACATCATTTGTTTCTAATGTATGAATAATTTCGCGACATTCATTTATATATGTGAACATTAACTTTTTTTGTATATATATAACAATTAAATATTTTTTTTCATTTTTATTCTTCCACCAAAATAAATAATTAAAAATATAATTATTATAAGAAATAATAAAATCAGACCAAAAGTTAGTGGTATATAAAATTTATTTATTTTTTTATAATTTTTCTTAACTTTATTCGAAATATTTGTTGCTATTTTATTCGTAAACATTTCTATTTTATTTATACCTATTATCGCGTCTTCAATATCTTTACCAAAAGATTTTTTAATTTGTTCGTCAGACATTGGAATACAACCATTTTCTAATAACGATTTATACGCATCGATAGCTTTTTTCATATTTGGATAAGAAAATGGAAAATCCGCACCATTTTGAAATGCTGCGCCATATACAATACCATCATCATATTCACCAAAATACCAAGTTGTTCTATTCTTTTTTGATTTGTCATCACATCCAAATGCTCGGATAAGTTTATGATCAATTTGTTTTTTTGACATTATATAAATTTAAATTAGATAAAAATGATTAAATTGATTTATGTTATATAAAACAAAAATTTACATATTATTAATAATTTATTTGTTATAATAATTATGATATCATATAATATTTTTCGTTTAATTTGTATTGAGTCCGAATTTGATACACTTAAAAAACTTAAATATATTAAATACAGTGACCAAATTGTTAATGAAATATTTGACGCAAAAGAACAAGAAATAATTAATATCTTGAAGACAAATAGTATATCATTAAAATATATTGACACACAAACAGTAAAAATATGTTTAGAAGCTGTTAAATTAAATTGTTTAGATTTTCAATATGTGAATATTGAAAATCAGACTGAAGAAATATGTTTAGAAGCTGTTAAACAAGATGGTTTAGTTATCATATATGTTCAAAATCAAACTGAAAATATATGTTTAGAAGCTGTTAAACAAAATGGTTTAGCTATCCAATATATTAATAATCAAACTGAAAATATATGTCTAGAAGCTGTTAAACAAAATGGTTTAGCTATCCAATATATTAATAATCAAACTGAAAATATATGTCTAGAAGCTGTTAAACAAAATGGTTTAGCTATCCAATATATTAATAATCAAACTGACGAAATATGTTTGGAATCTGTTAAACAAAATGGATTAGCTTTACAATATGTTGATGTTCAGACTGAAGAATTATGTAAAATAGCTTATGAACAAAATAATGAGGCTGGATATTATGTTAAAGATGAACGAAGTCTATATTATAAAAAAAGAGAACCATTTTTTTATAATGCGAATTTTGCAAATTATGCAAAAAATTATAATATTTTAAGAATAATATCTGGAATGTCTGGATTAGCTTATTCATAATCAATTTTTTATTTATTAATGATAGTTCTATCATTATATTTTTTGTCTGTGTTATAACGTCTGTTAATAACATTATTTTGATTATTGTTTGCGACATTATTAATATTTATTTGGTTGGTCGTTTGATTGGTAGGTTGATTATTATTTGCAACATCATTAATATTTGTTTGACTTGCTGATTGATTATCGGTATTCATAAGTTATAATTATTAACTCTTATATTGTTTATGAGGTACAATATGATTAAATTTCAATTTTTTATATAAAAAACCCATAACCGATATTCGTGTATATTTTTTTATAATCATAAATTTTATTGGTACAATAATTTTCATCTAGATCAATCAAATAAAAAGAAGTTTCTTCTAATTTATTATCATACATTTCATCGATATTTTTAAGTTTATCGATTGAATTACAGTTACCTTCTTTAGCAGATAAGACATGATACTTAATCGATTGTTTAATATAAAATTCTATTTGTTGTTGATACACACTTAAATTTTCATCATATTTTTGAGTTTGTGATCTGATTTCTAATTTTTGTTTGAATATTTTATCAAAATGAATAGCCAAATATTCACAACAAGACGCATAATAATATAGTTTGTGACTAGGTATTATTTTTTCAATAATAATATTCATATTATCATAATCTTCGTTCATAAAATAATATATAACAACATAAATTAATAAATCATTTGGTGTACTTAATGATATTTCATTATTGTAATATAAATTAAAAATTAATATCTCATCTTTATCATCTTTGTCATATTTATTATTGGTTACATCATAAATAATACCAACAAAATTATCAACATACTCACTTATTTTCGTATTAAACTTATTTAAATACGTAAATATAAACTCATCGTGTTCATTTATATTATATTATATATTTTAAAATATTAAATTAATTTTTTTAAAAATAATTATAATTTATTTAATTCTAAAATTGTGTTGTTTATTTTTTGTAATAAACCTGAACCTAACATAAAATTAGATGTGTTATCCTGAATTTTATTTATAAATTCTTCATTTGTTAATATTTGTAATCCTTCAAATGAATGTGGCAACCATTTTAATATGTCAGTTGCAACAATAACATCATCAATTGTAATTTTTCGTCGACGGCAACAATTTGTTACGTAAAATGTAGATCTAACTAAATGTTCAACAATATTTAGATGATCATTTGTTTGACAATTATGATTTTTGAAATATTCTTTAGCACCAATAATAAAAATTGAAGCAAATGGGGATAAATTTAAATTTTTTGAAGATACAAATTGTTTATATTTTTTATGAGTTGGATTAAAGTCATATTGTTTTTTAAGACGATTAATTTTAATTTTATAATCTTCGTTGGATGATTCACCACAAGAATATTTCATGATTAAATCTGTGCCAGACATAATTAATTGACCAGAATTTGTATGACATAATATTCTTATCGCAAACATAATATGTCTACTATTTATAGTTTTATGATTAGATGCTATACATAATAAAGATGCAGCATCTAAAATACGTTCTTCATCAAATGTTGTTGAATCATAGTCCATATTTATTAATTTATTTATATTGTGGTTGTAAATAAATAATTTTATATAATTAAAACTTCAATTTTTTATCAATATTAGTGCGTTAAGGAAATCAAATGAGAGTAATATATGTTTTTTAAACCATAAATAATATAAATATCAAATCACGATTAATAATATAACTACGCGATGTACGCGATGGGTCATTTTATTATCCATCTGATGTAAAAATAAATAAATATGTTTCATCAGATGGATAATAAAATGACCCATCGCGTAGTTATATTATATGCTACTTATGTTTAATTAATTATAATA
>Ga0209319_1001603_pt1 | contig 17559 bp, 16 predicted proteins | sample RifGroE2_FD_184000 | JGI IMG/M metagenome (GOLD analysis project Ga0209319, IMG submission 184000) | Groundwater microbial communities from Rifle, Colorado - Groundwater E2 (SPAdes) (version 2) | ecosystem: Environmental > Aquatic > Deep subsurface > Groundwater | place: Rifle, Colorado, United...
AAGCGCTTACCGCGCTGATGATCCATTAGGCTTCCCATGGAGCACTGTCGAACTCTTGCCAGTCGAAGAATAATCATGAACAACTCCCTTGCTGCTGGTATCACGATCATTATGGTCGCCGGTATCTCTCTTGATATCGGGTTCGCCCTGACACAAGACGCCACCGACCGAGTCGGTGGCGAATTTTTATACAAAAAAATCGATCGCAATCACGATCGATTTTTTTTTATTTTTTATGAATTGACTCTTTCGCAATATTCACCGGTATCTGTATTCACTAAAACTTCTTCACCCTCTTTCAAAAAAATCGGCACACGGATAGCTAAACCATTATCAAGAATTGCTTCTTTAGTAATATTGCCAGACGCTGTATCGCCTTTAACAGCCGGCTCGGTGGAAGAAACCGTGTATTGAACTTTCATTGGTAAATTAATGGTCAATGGATTTTCGCCATGCATGACAATAGTAACCTCCAAACCTTCTTTTAAATATTTTCCACTATCGCCGATATCATCAATACCGAGTTGAATTTGTTCGTAGGTTTGATTATCCATGAAAGTAAAAAACTGGCCATCGCCATACAAGTACTGCATTTTTTTATACTGAACATCTTCGAAGTCCAAAGATTCCGCGGACTTAAAGTTTTGTTCCACAATTTTGCCGGTTTTGATATTTTTGGCGCGACAACGTACAAAAGAACTGCCTTTGCCCGGAGAAACTCGTTGAAAATCAACCACAACTAAAAGTTCGCCGTTTTGTCGGATAACCGTGCCTTTTTTGATATCGTTGGGGGAGGACATAATTGATTTTTGAGAGTCTGTAGTCGATAGTCTGCGGCCAATAAGTTTTTCAACCTATTGACTACCTACCACGCAACCACACTTACTTTTGTACAAACGGCAACAAAGCCATAACACGAGCACGTTTGATAGCCGTAGCTAATTCACGTTGATGTTTGGCACAAACACCACTGCGGTGGCGCGGAACAATTTTGGCAAAAGAAGAAGTAAAACGACGAAGAAAACCAGAATCTTTATAATCGATTTCGATTTTTTTGTTAACACAAAACGAACAATGGCGTTGTTTTGGTTGAGTGTTTTTATTATTAGATTTTTTCATAGGAGTGTTAGGTAAAAAATGTAAAATCGGCTTTCAGCCTCGTAAAAAAAGTAAATTTACTTTTTTTACACTTTTACATTTTTACAAAAATTAAAAAGGGATATCTTCAACTTTGATTTCGCTGGTAGGATCAATGGAAGGGTCGTCGGTGGAAACGGGAGAAGCTGGGTTAAAACCAGTTCCGCCACCGGCGCGATCTAGGATAATGATATTCTCGGCAACGATTTCTGTGCGATAGCGTTTGACGCCGTCGGCACCTTCCCAATCACGAGTCTGCAAACGACCTTCGACATAAACTTTTTTGCCTTTGGTTAAAAGCTGGCTGCAAATTTCTGCTAACTTACCCCAAGCTACAATGTTATGAAACTCAGCTTTGTCTTGACGAACACCATTGGCATCGGTCCAGCTGCGATTAGTGGCCACACCAAAAGTGCAAACCGTTTGGCCAGAAGTTAATTGTTTGGTTTCAGGATCGCGAGTTAAGTTACCAAGAATGGTGGCGCGGTTTAAAGAAAACATAAGTTTAGAATTTTCAAATTATCTAATTTTCGAATAATTAGGCTTCGTCAGAAGGATTGGCTTCCAAAATCTCGTCGAGTTTTTTGTCGAGATCTTCCATGGAGAGGGTTTTTTCTTCGCGGACCATAGGTTCGGCTTCTTCGGATGGGGCGGAAACCTTAATTGGATCGGTGGCAATTGCTCTTTTAACTCGACGAGCTTCGTCTTCTTCTTCGGAAAGCGGCGCGACATAAGATTCGAGTTTAAAAGAACGGTCAGGGATACCTTTTGGCAGCTGAATAATCATGTGACGCATAACCTCGTCGGTCATACGCAATTCTTTGTCCAAATCAATCAAAACTTTTGATTCGGCCCATTCCTCACCAACCGAATCAACTTCGATGTAGTTAAGAATGTAGGAACCGTGACGCATTTGCTTAATAGGGTAAGCTAAACGAATCCGGCCCAAATTTTCCTCTTTAATAACTTTGGCTCCGACCTTTTCAATCAGGCCGTTGACCTTGGTTTGGATCTCCGCGATCTCCGCATCGGTATAGCGGGTCGGAAGGATGTAAAACATTTCGTACATCATAGTGTGTCGCCCCGTCACGCGGACGGGGACTTTGGTTAAATAACGCCCCAAAGTATGGACGACTTATTAAATTGTAAGCGCCAGAATTGTAATATATTCGAAGAAATTGGTCAAGGCCGCCGAGCCCCGGGGATCACATAAACAACACAAGCTTTTTTATCCACTTCCACGCGAAAATCAGTGTGATAAACTGAGTTGGGTTTTGTTCTTTCAGGAGGATTCGATGATCACTAAAAGAATCCAGGAAGCCACCAAGAATCACCTGCGAGTTTTAGCCAACCAGCTGGTTGCCGAGCTTATCCTTCGCGGATTCGTAACCGAATATCCGCCAGCTCGCGATATTCGCGAACGCAACGGACGTATTCACGTCATTGCTGGCGAAATGTTCTCAGGTAAGAGCGAAGAATTAATTCGACTTCTGCGACGCAACATCTTCGCCAAGATCGGCTTTGTAGTCTTCAAGCCAGCTCGCGACAATCGCACCGAAAACGTCTGGTGCCGCAACGGTCACGAACTAGAGGCCATCAAAGTCCACTCATCCCGCGAGATCCTCGAGTATATCGTTGCTCATCCAGAGGTTCGGGTCATTGGCATCGACGAAGCTCAATTCTTCGAGATGGACGATCTTGTTGTAGAAGTGGTTCGTACTCTGGCCGACAAGTATCACATCGTCGTCTTTGTGGCTGGATTGGACATGACTTTTGAGGGCGTGCCCTTCAACAACATGCCATTCCTCATGGCTATCGCCACCGAAGTCCATAAGGTCCACGCTGTCTGCGTCGAATGCGGCCGCACCGCGACCTACAGTCGCCGCAACCCAGAACTTGGTTCGGAACAAATCGCCGTCGACAACCTCAAGCAAGAACGGTACCAAGCCGTCTGCCGCCGCCACCGCCCTTTCTAATTCCTTCCTTCATCTTAATTCCCCGCCCCTCGACAAACTCTAGGCGGGATTTTTATTTTGCGACACTCCGTGGTATTATTTTGGGGTGGAGGAAGACACTAAAACCTACCAATTACTTCTATGAAATTTTTCATTCTCGGTTCTCATCCCGCTTTATCGATCGCAGAAATCGCGACGGTGGTTGGAACAAAAAAAAATTATTCCAAGTGCTCGAAAGAGGTTTTGTTGCTCGACGAAGTTGAGCAAGAGGCCGAAACACTACAAGAGCGACTAGCCGGCACCATTAAAATTGGCGAGATTGTTGGCGAAGTAAAAAAAATCGACCGCGACGAAGTGGCCGAGCTTTTTATTGCCTTGCTTTCGTTCACCGAAAAACGAGTTACTTTTGGTATCAGTGCTTATTCGCTCGATACTCATGAAGATCTTTCAAGCGAAGTCAAACAAATCGGCATGACTCTTAAAAACAAACTAAAAGAAGACGGCCGCTCGGCCAGATTTGTTTCGGCCAAAACCGCAAGTTTGCCAAGCGTGGCCGTGGTTGGCGAAAAACTTTTAGAAAACGGCGCTGAGTTTGTTTTGATTACTTCAAGAGACAAAATTTATCTTGGCCAAACCAGCACAGTACAAAATTTCAACGCCTGGTCTGATCGCGACTTTGGTCGCCCAGCCCGCGACGCCAAATCCGGCATGTTGCCGCCAAAATTGGCACGAATGATGATCAACTTGTCCGGCGCTGAACTCGACAACACCGTTATCGATCCTTTTTGCGGCTCAGGCACGGTTTTAATGGAAGCCGCACTTATGGGATTTTCCAAAATTATTGGCGGCGATATTTCTGAAAAAGCCATCAAAGACAGCAAGGCTAATTTAATTTGGCTGGACCAAAATTTTGGCACAGAGACTTCAAAAATCCCTCTGTTCGTTCAACCAGTAGAAACCTTAACCGAAGTCTTTTCAGAAAAAGTCGACGCCGTGATCGCCGAAACCTACCTTGGTCCGCCACTATCCGGCCACGAAAGTCTGGAACGCCGCCGCCAAATCGTCGCCGAATTAACCGAGCGCACTGCTTCGGCCTTGGTTGGTCTAAAAAAACTTTTGAAAAAAAACGCCACTTTAGTCCTAGCCCTGCCGGCCGTTAAACACGAACAAGAAATCTCTTACCTCCCCCTAAAAAAACTCGCCGCAACCGCCGGCTTCAAAATCCTCGACCCGCTTCCAACCTCTTTACCAGAATATCTAAAATCCAAAACTTCGTCCGGTGGTTTATTGTATGCCCGAAAGGAGCAGAGGGTGGTGAGGGAAATTGTGATTTTGAAATAAAAAACTCGGGGGGTCTAATTTACAAATTAGCTACCAATCTACAATTTACAAATTGGCTACGGATATTTTTTTATTCTGATTTCCGAATTTGTAACTTATTCGTAGATTAGTAGATTGGTAGCAAATTTGTAAATTAGACCCCCCCCAAAAAAACCTCCCTATGCCCAACATCAATAAACTCCTCACCGACTTCCTGGAATACCTCGAGGTTGAACGCAATCGTTCGGAGCGGACGATTCGCAATTATGAATTTTATTTGCGACGTTTTATAAAGTGGGCAAAAAATCCAGCACCGGCGGCGATTAGTGACGAAATGATTCGTCGTTTCCGTTTATGGTTGAATCGCTCGGTGCCAGGGCGTTTGAATGATAATATTAAAAAAAATACGCAAAATTATCATTTGATCGCTTTGCGTTCTTTTCTAAAATACTTGGCACGCCGTGATATTAAATCCCTGGCCCCGGAAAAAATTGAATTGGCCAAAGCCCCGTCGCGAATTGTGGCTTTTCTTGAAGCCGACGAGCTCGAGCGCATTTTAAAAATCCCGCTCGGCGAAGATTTGATTACACTCCGCGACAAAGCCGTTCTCGAAACTTTGTTCTCGACCGGCCTCCGAGTTTCCGAACTCGCTAATTTAAAAATCGACGAGGTCAACTTAAAACGTGATGAGTTCACTGTCCGCGGCAAAGGCGACAAACCGCGCGTCGTCTTCCTTTCTGATTCAGCCAAAGACTCGATCAAAAAATACTTAAACAAGCGCCACGACACCTCACCCTACATCTTCATCTGCCACGACCGCGCCAAACGCGGTCGCGAAGACTCCGGCCCGCTCTCACCGCGCTCCATCGAACGCCTTGTCCAACACTACGCCAAAGCCGCCGGCATCACCAAACGTATCACCCCACATACCCTACGCCACACTTTCGCCACAGACCTCCTTATGAACGGAGCCGACATCCGCTCAGTCCAATCCCTCCTTGGCCACGCTTCGATTACAACAACGCAGGTTTATACGCATATTACGAATCAGCAGTTGAAGGAAGTGCATAAAAAATTTCATGGGAAGGGAAAATAAAAAACTTATTTCAAATCTTTTTTAAATTATGAAAACCAACGGCCCCTGGAAAATTAAAGACAGTTTCGAAAAATACAAAAATCCTTGGATCAAAGTTCGCGAGGACCAGGTAATTCGTCCAGACGGCAAAGACGGTATTTTTGGTGTTGTCGAGATGGTGGCCGGCGTTTCGGTTTTACCGCTTGATGACGAGGGCTTTGTTTATCTGACAAAAGAGTTTCATTATGCCGTCGAACAAGACAGCACCGAAGTCGTTAGCGGTGCCATCGACAACAACGAAACCGCGCTCGAAGCAGCTAAGCGAGAATTAAAAGAAGAGTTGGGTGTTGAAGCTAACGATTGGATTGATTTGGGAATCATAAATCCTTTTACCACTGTTATTAAATCGCCGGCGACCATGTACTTGGCCAAAAATCTCAAATTCTCCGAAGCCAATCCCGAGGGCACAGAAAAAATCGAAATCTTAAAAATCAAATTCACCGAGGCTTTGAGAATGGTTATGGAAAGCGAGATAACTCATGGCCCAAGTTGCGTTCTGATTTTGAAAGCGGCAGAGTATTTGAGGAGATAGTAGGGATGGAGCAAAAATTAGATCCAAAAAAAAAGAACTCGCAGGGTTCTTTTTTTGGATCTTCAGACTTGTCTTGTAAAAAACTTCTTATCTCTCGCCTGTTATTCTGATTTCCTCTCTCTTAATCTGTTGTCATAACGCCTTTTTGACCCCTCTGTCTTCCTGAACACCTCGTGCCGTGTTCGCCGTCGCCCACCTTCGCCGAGCTGCAGCTGGACAGGCCGGGCTATGGCAAACACGGCACGAGGCGTTCAGAATGACGTGGAGTGGGCAGGGTAAATTCAGTCTTTACCCATAAGAAAATCTAAAAAACCATTTTTTTAAAAAACTTTCCATTAAGAATAAGGCCGATCGGTCTTGTTCTTAATGATTTTCTCCACTAACTTAAGTAAACTTTTCCCAAATCGTAATTAAATTACTTGACAACTTAGCCAAAATTCGACATTCTTCAGGCACCCCCTCAAAACACTACGGAGGTTTCGTATTCCCCTCAAGACCTGTTTGTCCCTCGGCTTTCTCGACACTGCTGTGATCGCTACCGTGCTCCTCTACCTCCTGCTGCCAACCTCGATCCTCGACGGCCAGAGCCTCGGCTCGCGGTCATCGTCACTGCTGCCAGGTCCAACCGGACGAACACCTTCAACTACTGGCCGTTCGCCGTCTTCCTCGACAGTGGTATCTCGCTCCTGATCTTGACCTTCACGACGAAGGCCGACGTGAGCAGCGGGGTTTCCAATATTCAGACCTTCCCAAACGATAGCGCCAAAAAAAAAGACTGGCTGGTTCAAAAAAAACTCGGTCCCTACAAGAAACCGATTCTCACACAGCGCCCGGTACCACGAAACCCACGGAAGCCCCACCAAAGTCAAAGACCTCGATCATCGCTCCACAATGCTCGTCCGACAAATTCGACGTACCAAAGCCTCACCCTACCCTGGCCGACGTGCCAAAAAGTCGTCATCTTCCCCGAGCAACAACCCAAAGGGTCGATTGTCGGCCAACTGGGTGAGCTGCAATTGTCTCTCCACTAAGTCTCGCCAATGGCGATCTCTTTTTTAATCCACCTCTCCAAGGTCCTCTCCAAAGGAGAGGAGACTCAAATTGTCTCGTTACTCCTCTCCTTCGGAGAGGGCCTGCCGTGCCGGCCATAGCTTGCCTCAAGCGACGGCCGGCCGTGCCGGCCATAGCTTGCCTCAAGCGACGGCCGGCCGTGCCGGCCATAGCTTGCCTCAAGCGACGGCCAGGGAGAAGCGCAAACGATAACGCAAAAAAACAGCAGAATTAAAAAACCAACCGACCAATTCCATAACCAATCACCAAACCAGCCGCAATTAGCGGAATGGCCGGGATTCCGCCTTTAAATTTTCTGACCAAAATAATATTTCCCAAACTCCCCAAAACCGCGCCAGCAAAAGCCACCAGGGCTACCGGTCGACCAAACTGAATCGAGACCGCGGTTAAAAACAACAACGGAATAAATAAATCCCCGGTTCCCATAATCGAAGCAATATTTCCCGGGGTTGGAACTTTAAAAATATCTTTAGCCTTCTTTGGGACTAATAAAAGAAGAGGAATTCCGATTTTAGCCGCGTTCTGGGCCACCTTGGGAATGGCTTTAATAAAAAAAACACCAACAACGTCATACAAAGAAAAAACCCCAAGAAGAATCAACAAAAACTTCACACTAAAGGAACCAGCAAAAGAAATCGCCGCGGAAAAAACTCCGATAATAACCAAAAGATTACTGGAAACAAATGATCGATAAGAACGCTCTAAATAAACCAAAAGAATGGAAACAGTAAGAGCCACCAAAGGTTCAACAAAAATCACCAGAGTATTATAAATAATGATTCCAAACAAAACCGCCACCACCGGCGCCAAAGCTCGACGCCGCCGCAACCAATAAAACAAAATCAAAGCCAAAATAACCGAAAGCATGATAGTCAAAATATCTGTTGAGGTCTGTTCACCAGACAAACGAGCTGTGGCCACGGTTGATTCTGGCAGTGGTAAATAAAAAAAGAAGATGCTGGCCAGCCAGACAGTAAAACATAAAGCTTCTAATATCAACAAACTCTTGATTGATTTTGGGGGTTGATTTTTCTCTTCCATACATATAAAGTATATCGTGTTGCGGAGCTTGTAGGAAGTAACCCGCGGAAACAAACCACCCACCCCCTACAAACTACAAGCTAAAATCCAAACCCGCCCCCATAGCTCAACGGATAGAGCAGGGCTCTTCTAAGGCCTTGATGGGAGTTCGATTCTCTCTGGGGGTACCACTTGTCGTAAATTCCAAATTCCAAAAATGTTGAAATTTCAAAAAGTAGGGGCAGAAAATTTTTGCCCCTACTTTTTTTATTTTTTTCCTATTTTCCCTTCAAAACCGCGGCAATTTTTTCTCTGGCGATTTTCTTTTTAAGAACATTGATTTCTTCTTGAAGACGAGAACGAGCAGACCAATTGAAGACGTTGAGAGCCGACAAGCTGTTTAATTCGAGCTGTTTGACTGCGAGGTTGGCCTCGGAATTAGAAACTTCTACCATGGCTTCGGCCGGCAATTCTCTGATTGGCGCGAATTCTTTAAGTTTTTCGGCGACGATTTTTCCGGCGGTTGAGCGACGATTTTCTTTGGCTTTTGCGAGTTGTTCCTCGGTTCGTGTAATTTGTTTGTCGATAGATCGTTTACCAGAAAAGTCGAAAAACGAAAGCTGTTTACGGTTGGCGCGTAGATTTTCTAAACGCCGAGTAAAATCCTGAACCGAAAGTTCTTTTGGTTTCGCCAAAGTCGATTGTTCGCGAGCGATCTCGGCGGCAGTTTGCGATAATCGAGCACGACGCTCAACACTTTTTTCGGCCGATTTTTCGGCCGAAGCCATGGCCGCCGACAATTCAGCGCGCCGGTTTAAATCAGCCTCGGCCTGAAATCCGGACATTAAACCGGAAAATTCTTTCGATAACAAAGGTCGGCCGGCGGTATCAGTAGTTTTTTGTGGATGTTTTTTGACTTCTCGAACCCGCGATGGAGTCGGCTGGGACTCTGGTAAATTTGGAAAAACTTCGCTCATATAATTTTATCTTTAATTTATTACATGATAACATAAAAATTGAAAAATAACCCCCATTTTCTATGAAAACTCAAGCTGTCTGGATTTCCGTGGTCATTGTCGGCATTGCCGCCCTGATTTTTGTTTCACGAATTATGGCTCCGAAACCAATTGATTTTCCGAAGGAAAGTCAAAAAACAACTCAAGAAACCAAGATTCCAGAACAAAACGACCCCGAAACAGAAGCCGAAATCACGGCTGAAGCCCTTCCTGAAGGCTGGCAAAAAATTGAAACCGACAATTTTACAATCAACGCCCCAAAAACCTGGATCTCTTCTGTTCCGAACGCCACTGGCGATGGCACAAAAAAATTCCTGACAGTCGTCAAGCTTGAAAGTGGCGTAAGCGACGATGCCTATACCGATCCAGATGTTGTAATACTAGACATCTCTTATCTGGAAAAAGGCGAAAAAACTTTTGACGAAATCGTAAAAGAATTTGCTCTTAATGAAGACCAAGCGGCTTTGCAAATTGAATTTATGAAAGAATCGGCTACCCCGCCTTACAACGAAATTACCACCGAAGATATTGTGGTTACTACAGAACAAGTCGAATTAAAAAACGGTGTCGAAGCAAAAAAAATCACCTTCCAGTGTTTGAAAGTTTGCTACATCGAGGGTCCGGCCTACACCATTATTCAATATTTCATAAATGACGAAGACAAGATTTACAAACTAGAGGCCAAAACTGCGACCACGGAAAAGACCGAAACCTTGTTGTTGGTGGCGGAACAGGTAGTGAAAACTTTTGAAGTAAAATAAACGCGACCATCTGTTCTTTATAGAAGTTAAAAACCTCCGGTTAACGGAGGTTTTTAACTTAATTAAACATTTTTATCAGAAAAACCTCGACGATTTTTTAAGTCCAACTCAACATCATGGTCAAGAATAATTAATGCCCGCACTTTTTCCACCAACATAGAAGTCTGTCCACGAAAAGCTTTGATTTTTTGCAGTTGTTCACTAGCCTCGATTGCTTTTTCAAATTGTTCAACAAAATTTTTTAATCTCTTTTCGCGATAAATGTTCAACCCGCCTTTTTTTAAAATCTTTTGAGTTTCATTGATGGCCTCAGAAATATCTCTAAAAGTTTGATAAGCCTTAAACTCAGTACCAGCCAAAGGCTCTTCTTCAGCAATTCTGACGATTTCCCGACGAATCTTTTCGATTTCACCGAGAAGCTCAGCGGCTTTCTCTAGCCAAATTGAATACTCCAACCGATCCCCCTCCTTTTGCCCCCCCCTGTAAATTTCCCCTTGGTAATTTTTTATCTCTGACATATTGAAAAAGTAAGAATAATTTCCAAAAATATTTTAACAAAAAATTCGTTTTTATTCCAGCCAAACATAAGCCACCTGCGAAACCACGCTTTCCGGTTTATCTCGTCGCCACGAAAAATAACTCTGATCGCAAAAAGTACAAACCGACGATAACTCGATATTTTCCTCGAGCACCCCAACCTCGAGTAACTGCGCCCGAATAATCTGCTCAAGATCGACAAAAATCTTTCCACTCTCGCGATAAACAAATTGCGGATACTCGACAAACTCTGACAAAATATTTTCTCGAATTTCAAAATGGCATTTTTTAATATGCGGTCCGATGATAGCTTTGATTTTTTCCGGTTCGGAAGAAAATTCTTGTTTCATTTTCAAAATCATCTCGCGAGCAATTCCCTTCACCACCCCGCGCCAGCCGGCATGAGCGATTCCGATGATGCCGCTGGACTCGTCGTAAAAAAATATCGGCAGGCAATCGCTTACCGTCACAGTGAGACACAAATTTTTCTCGGCCGTAATCAAACCGTCGTTTTTTTCAAAAATCTTTCCAGCGTCTTCTGCGACAACGGTCGTAACGTTTGTTCCGTGTTCCAAAATCGTACCAACAACCTGGGTCGGATCAATCCCGATTCGAGAAAAAAACTTTTCTCGATTTTCTTTCGCCTCCGAACCGGCAGACAAAAGCATTTGCCCATCTGACTTTTTGGAAGTACCGAAATAAAAAAATTTAGACATAAGTTTAAATTCATTTTAACAGAATAGTCGAAAAACAAAAAAGCCTCCGCCAGGAGACTTTTTTTTGCTACCATCCCCCATAGTCCCAACCAAGTTTGGACGACGAGGGATGGGGCGATCAACGGGAATTGAACCCGTGTGGCCGGGACCACAACCCGGTGCTCTACCATTGAGCTATGACCGCCGTATTTTTGGCAAAAAATGTAAAAGTCGTAAATTTACGTCTTTTACGACTTTTTTCACTTCACCAACAAGTCCAAGAATACTCCCAAAAAAGGCCCCAGTCAAGACCTCCACAGTTTATCCCTTTACTAAACCGGGCTTTTTAAGTAATCTTTGGGAGTAAAAGCTATGAAATACTTGCTACCGATTCTATTTATTAGTTTGGCTCTCACTGGTCTTGGTTGCCTAGAGAAGGCTTTAGAGTACCCAAAAGATTTTAGCAACCCTAAAATTTCCACCGAAAAACAAGAAATCTATTTAATCGGTGTGGTCCGATCTTTAGACAGCAACACCAACCAAGTCCAAATTGAAACTTCCGGTGGCTTTGCTGAAGAAATACAAATTGCCGCCGAAACGGTTATTTTGTCCGGCGATCAAACCCAAAACGATTCTGGGAATATTTTAAACGGATCCTTATTGGAAATAAACGGCTGGCGCGATCTGGCCAGTTTGGTGGTTACTGCCGATTCCATCAAAATAATCGATCTTGAAAAAATAAAAATTGTCTCACCGGATTCCGGGGCCACAGTAACTTCGCCTCTGGTTGTCGCGGGTTTTTCCAAAATCGCCGATCAAAAAATCTATTGGCGAATTAAGGACAAAAATAACGCCGTTCAACTTTCCGGCTCAACTCTGGTTGATAGCGAAACAAATTCCTACTCGGCTTTCCGAATCGAAATTTATTTGCCGGCCTTGGAGACAAATTCCTTTACCTTGGAACTTTTCACCAAACAACCGAGCGAAGTTGGCTTAGTATCTTTACCACTCAACCTTCTCTCTATCAATCAAAGCGAACTGGCCATTTACTTTTCTAACAACCGTCTAAACACCAACCGTTCTTGCAATTCGGTTTTCCCAATCACCAGAAAAATCGCCGAAACTTCGGCCGTGGGTCGAGCCGCGCTTATCGAACTTCTAAATGGCCCCACCGAATCCGAGCTCTACCAGGGTTATCGTAGCAGTTTGCCATACAACACTGTCATAACTTCATTTATCATCAGTGGTAAAATCGCCAAAGTCACGGTTTCCAGAGATTTTGAAAAAATCTCGGCCTGCGAAAAACAACGAGCCGAAGAACAAATCAGACAAACATTATTACAAATCGAATTGGTCGAGGATGTAGAAATCGAAGTTGAATAATTTGTAGGAGCGTAAAATTGTAAAAATGTAAAAGTGTAAATTTACGGATTTACGCTTTTATTTTTTTGTAAAAACCAGTAAGATACAGGGGTTATGTTAGACAAAAAACCACTCTTCCTTCTCCTCGACGGCAACGCCCTTTTGCACCGCGCCTGGCACGCTTTGCCGCCCCTGACCACAACCGACGGCCGGGTGGTTAATGCCGCTTATGGTTTTTCCATGATTATGGAAAAACTGCTCGATCAGTTAAAACCAGAGTACGTCGCCGTGGCCTGGGATTTACCGGGCAAAACTTTTCGTCACGAAAAATTTAAACAATACAAAGCCCAACGCGAAAAGAAAGAACCAGAGCTCTACGCCCAAATTCCCATGATCCAAGAGATCATGGAAAAATACGGTATAAAAAATCTTTCCAAAGAAGGCTTTGAAGCCGACGATGTTATCGCCACTTTGAGTAGAAAAGCCGAGGACCACCAAGTCCAGACCCTCATCGCCACCGGCGACGCCGACAGTTTTCAGTTAGCGAGCGAGCTGACCCACATTTTGGTTTTCATCAAAGGCATCTCGGAAACCAAAACCTACGACCCAGCCGCGGTCAAAGAACGCTACGGTTTGACACCCGAAGAATTCATCGATTACAAAGCTTTGCGCGGCGATCCTTCGGACAACATTCCTGGCATCAAAGGCATTGGCGAAAAGACGGCTCAAGAGTTGATTCAGAAATTTGGTAACATCAAAGGAATTTTCAAAGCTCTGAAGGCCGGCGAGATTCCAGAAAAGTTTGCCAAAAAACTTGAAGGACAAGAACAATTGGCCGAAGATTCGTACGAGTTAGTAAAACTGGTTCGTGATGTGCCCCTCGACCAGGTTGAGTTTCTTGATTTAAAACGCGAGGAACCAAATATTGAATCTTTAAAAACGATTTTCCGTGATTTGGAATTTAAAAGCCTGCTCCGCAAATACGAAGGCGCCGAGGCTGGCGAGATTGTTGCCAGCGCGCCCAAAAAAGTCCGTAAAGAAATCAAGTCCGAAGATTGCCTGATCGCCAAAAACGAAAACGAAGCCCGCGAGCTTTTGCAAAAGCTCGAAAAAAACAAAATTTTATCCATTGTTGTTCAAGAGGGGGCCAAAACTTTATTCGAAGACGCACCTCTGACTTATGTCGCGGTTTCCAACGGCCTGGAATGTATTTTAGTGCCACTACCAAAAACCGGCGAGCTTGAAGATATTTGTCGAGCTTTAGAGTCGGCCGAAACGATCGTTATTCACGATCTTAAAAAATCTCTCCATTTACTCGACCGCGCCGGTGCCAAAATATCTGATTGGCTAAATCTTCCCTGGTCTGATCTTATGATCGCCGGTTATCTTCTAACCTCGGGCGAGCGCGACCACGACCTCGACCAACTCGGCGATCGCTATGCCAAACTGGTCGTACCAAAACTGCCAGGCGGCGCCGTGACCAAAGACGAGCGTGCCGACATTTCCAAAATCGCCGCGACTTTGCCAAAAATTTTTGAGGCCCTAAAAAAAGAACTTGAAAATGACAAACTCACCAAACTTTTTAACGAAACCGAAATGCCGTTGGTTCCGATTCTTTTCCGCATGGAAAAAAATGGCATTGAACTCGATGCCGATTTTCTAAAAGAGCTTTCCGAAGATTTCAAAAAACAACTCGAAACCCTAACCAAAAAAATCTACAAATCCGCCGACTCAGAATTCAACATTCAGTCACCTTTGCAAATGGCCGAAGTTTTGTTTGAAAAACTAAAACTACCAACCAAAGGACTTAAAAAAACCAAAACAGGTATTTCCACGGCCGCGCCCGAGCTAGAAAAAATCTTCGAAGAACACGAAATTGTTCCGCTCATCATGGAGTTCCGTGAACTGGCCAAATTGCAAAATACTTATATCGATGCCCTGCCGCAACTTTTAGAAAAAGACGGCCGAGTTCACACTTCGTTCAATCAAACCGTCACCTCGACCGGTCGCCTTTCCTCATCTGATCCAAACTTACAAAACATTCCGACCAAAACCGAACTTGGACGAAAAATTCGCCGAGCTTTTGTCGCCAATCATGGTAAAATTTTGCTCTCGGCTGACTACTCGCAAATCGAACTGCGAATCATGGCTATTGTCGCCAAAGACGAATCTTGGATCAGTGCTTTCAAAAAAGGCGAGGATATTCACACCCACACCGCTTCCGAGGTCTGGGGTATTCCTGACAGCGAAGTTACTAAAGAACAGCGTTCAGCGGCCAAGGCAATCAACTTTGGTATCCTTTATGGCATGGGTCCGCGCTCGCTCGCTCGCTCGACAGGCCTGACGCTCGACGAGGCAAAAAAATTCATTGATAAATATTTTGAAATTCATCCTGCCATTAAAAAATATCTCGAGGAAACAAAAAAACAAGCTCACGAAATCGGTTATGTCGAAACCTTGTTCGGCCGCCGCCGCCATTTGCCGGATATCAACTCTGGCGTGCAGATGTTGGTTTCAGCCGCCGAACGCATGGCCACCAATATGCCGATCCAGGGCACCGGCGCCGATCTTTTGAAAATGGCGATGATTCAAATTAACGGCTGGCTCTCGACTATCAGTAAAGTGGAAAAGGAAAAATCCGGTGAGCCGCAAATAAAAATGCTTTTACAAGTTCATGATGAATTGGTTTTTGAAGTCAATAAAGATTACGCCAAACAAGCCGCCGCCTCAATCAAAAAATTAATGGAGACCGTGGCTTCGTTTGAGGTGCCGCTGGTGGTTGATGTGGAGGTTGGGAAGAATTGGGGCGAGATGGAGAAGATTTAATATGAAGACTATTTATTTTGCCACTTCCAATAAAAATTTATAATGTTGGGGGAGTGGCTGAAAAAAACAAAAGAACAGTAAAAATGTGGTCGAAAAATTCCAAAATAAATACAGGGTCTCGTCAACCCGCTTGCCAAAATGGAATTACGCCAATAATGGATTTTATTTTATAACCATTTGTACCGAAGATCGGAAACATTATTTTGGCGAGGTAAAAAATGGACAAATATTTTTGAATGAGCCGGTAATATTGCTAACCATTTTTTGTTTGAAATTCCACGCCATTTCCCATTTGTTGACCTGGATGCATTTGTGGTGATGCCGAATCATATCCACGTCATTTTGACGATTGACAATGATTTTATTTCCGGTTCCAATGACGAATATAAATTGTTTCCGGATTGGTTGGTGGCAATACATAAACCAATCGTAGAGACAGGGCATTGCCCTGTCTCTACGAACGCGCCAAACATAAATCGTTTTCGTAACCAGGGAAAAAATACCATTTCATCAATTATCGGTTCGTATAAATCCGCCTGTTCCAAATTAATCCACACAACAACCGACAAAAATTTCACCTGACAGGAACGATTTTGGGACCTTTTGATCAAAGACGAAATTTCATTATACAAAATCAGAAATTACGTTTTAGATAATCCTGATAAATGGGAACAAGACAGGAATAATCCGTCAGGACTATGGTATTAAGCGGCCGTCAGGCCGCTTTTGTCTTGACATAAAAAGAAAAAAATGATGAAAAAACAAAAGTAAAAAAACGGCCAGCTGGCCGTTTTTGTGTTACTAATTTTATTTTTCAGCCCCTTCCAAAGCCCCTTTAGGAAAATAGTTAACCGCGTAATCTTGAAGTAAAGGAAATGAATCATAATCGCTTATCAAATCGCTAAAATGTGAACGGATGTCTAGTAAAACCTCTTGAAATTCACGTTCGTTTTTAGTCTCTATCTCTAAACCAACTCGCCAAGACTGCAAATGTTTAACCACAAAAGTCACCTGCTTTATCATTTTTAAATAATAATATAATTCGGTTTCGCGTTCTTTATTCAGTTTATTAATTTCCAAAAAAATCATGTGTGATTGATAACCAATTTTATCTAATCGAGGAAAAGTTCTAAAACCTAAAATAATTTTTTCCTTAATCATTTTATCGATACGGCTTTTAATGGTGAGTCGCGAAACTTCTAAATCTTTTTCTAGTTGACTATAAGATATTCGGGCATTAAGCGAAAGTTTTTTGATAATCTTTTTATCCAAATCATCAATAACCAATCCGGCCACCGGAGACAAGCGGTGAAAAAAACTTTTTCTAAGTGCGTCTTCTGGATTTAAATACGAACGTGAGTGATCAAACAAATCCACGTATGGCAAAATCTGAATCTCTTCCACAAAACCACCAAACTTTTCTGATAATCCTTCATAAACAGTATTAAAAGCCCCGTTACCCTGACAAGCAAAGTTAACGGCAATATCCCAACGGCCACCAACTTCGCCAAACCAAATAATATCAGGATGTTTTTTTAAAAAATCAATAAAATTTTGTCGATCGGCTTTAGAAACATTAAGTAACCGAATCAAAACCCTATACCAATTAAAACCCAAAACTCCGGAATCAAAAATAGTAAAATGACCAAGGATCACCCCTTCTGTTTCCATTCTCTGTAAACGCAAATTAGCCAACTGTCTAGAAACACCTAGACTGGCAGCAATTTTATTAATTGGCATTCGAGCGTCTTTGTCCAAAAAAGACAAAATTTTTAAATCAATTGCATTAGGAAAGGCCATATTTTTAACATTTTGTCCAAAAACAAGAAATTTTATTACATTGTGTTAACATTATAGCTTATTTTTATTCACTTGTCAATTTTATATAGTATTTGTATTGACTTATATCGAATTATGGAACATATTGTGAGTTAAACTTGCTCTATTCCGCTCAGCTTGCTGCGCGGCCACCTTATCCTATAAACTAGGAGGGTATGCGAACGGTCAAAAAATCTGAGCACAACGCTTATCAAATCCACTATCACTTTGTTTGTCCAGTAAAGTATTGGAAAGCACTTTTTGGATTTTTTGACCGTGAGCATACACTCCGTTCAGTCTGTGTGGAAATCGGAGAGCGTTATGAGTACGAATTCGAACAAGTAGGAATAGACACGAATCACGTCCACTTCTTG
>Ga0209319_1001607_pt1 | contig 17477 bp, 10 predicted proteins | sample RifGroE2_FD_184000 | JGI IMG/M metagenome (GOLD analysis project Ga0209319, IMG submission 184000) | Groundwater microbial communities from Rifle, Colorado - Groundwater E2 (SPAdes) (version 2) | ecosystem: Environmental > Aquatic > Deep subsurface > Groundwater | place: Rifle, Colorado, United...
TTACATTGTTATAGATCACGGTTCCGAGCATGTTTGTCGTAGATGTTGAGTTTCCTATGTTTATGATTTTTGAACCGGCACCAGTTGCAATATTGATCAAATCGGCATTAGTTACACCAATATCAAGTGTATCCGATGCTCCTGCCTCAGTGACATCCAGGCCACCATTAGCATAGATAGGCACCGTAGCAGCAACAGTAACAGCTCCGGGACCATTAAACGAGCCACTCGCAAACGTTGGGGATGATGTGGTAAGAAGTGGTTGATTTATATTCGCATCGATAGCGGCAAGAGCCGATTGTACATCGGGGTTTGTACCACTCAATATGCCAGTAAAGCCTGATATATCGTCCTCAATTGCAAATGCCGGGTGTGACGCAACGCTATCAAGACCTGCAAGCGAACCATGGTTCGGTATCACATTTGCGCGTACGTTTGCGGTAGCAACGGTACGAAAATCAGTAAAATTACGCATGATTGCTTGCATAGGGCTTTGGTACGAGCTGCTTGTTTGTAAAATAATACGTCCAAGAATAACTACTTCAGCAAAAGGTAGTCCTACTGCTGCAAAAGAGGTTAGTGTATTGTTATCCAAGGCTTCATTATATGTTGCATCTTGACGTTGCCCTTGAACCGAAACGACCGGCTCTGCTATTGAGTTTGTTGCACAAATCCAATACGCAACAAAATATCCATCTGTTGCAGCCGTTTGCTGCCAAGCCCCACCAGTAAATTGGTTGTACTGTATGAGCGTACCAGCTCCCGCATTTTTGTAGGGAAACGTTGTAGGCGTATCTTTTTTCCAGTTACTGTTGCCTGCTCCCTCGAGATACATCACCGGAATTTGTGCAGGAAACACAAGCGGTTGCTGAAAGGATACTCCCGGCGTTACTGCGCCATTTTGTATTGAAATAACAATGTCTTCGTCAGCGATTTGACCATTCGCTACACCAACTTGTATTGCAGCAGATAGGGGTGAGTCAGTATTAAGGGTATAGCCAGAAACATCGAGCCCACTGCGATATTTTGTGCCGATCGTGGTATGCGCCCATGTATGCCAAGTTGTGTCACGTTGCGCACCATGCCGCTCTTCACCCACGTAAAAACTTTTGCCCGTTGTGGCGTTCCAACCGACAACAGTAACAAGATATCCATTAGTAAAACCCGGAAACACATTTATTGACTCAATAAATGTCGATGAGACGGGATTATAGTTCAGATAATGTAAACCCGTAATATTTGAGATTTGATAGGTCAACGGACTTGAGAAGGTGTATTGAGTCCCCTGAAAGTATGTGTCATACGATGTAGCGGGAGCGTTTGGTGCAATGGTAAAAGTACGGGTTGTATCATCAAAACTAATTATTGAATCAGTCCTATTTACAAAACCATTCAAATTTTGCGTTACTGCGGCTTCAACAACAAGAGGGTTCTGCCAGCTTAAATTTCCCGATCCGTCATCATACAGAGCAGTGCCGACTGCGCCCTGATCTGGTGGAAGCATCAACGCATAAGTATTTGTAAGAAGTGACGGTGCGCTCAAAGAAACGTAGTCCGATCCAGGTGATGTTTCACCGAAACGAATACCCGTTTGATTTGCCATGATCAAATTACCGGTCATAGTATCGCCAGCTTTGAGCACGTTTAGGGATGCTGCACCGGTTACATTGCCCGTAAGATTGGCAGTTATGGTACCCGCTGCAAAGTTACCAGAGCCATCACGAAGAACTATGGTATTTGGATTGTTTAGTGCTGTTGCTGTTGTTGCCGAATTTGCAACTTTGCCCGAGGTTGTGATCGTTGCAAGCTTTGTATCAACAATCGCTGCCGACGATGATATATCCGCATTTACAATCGAGTTAGACAAATTTAATTTGCTGTACGCAATTGCAGCTGCTGGGTCAACATCTGCATTCACAACCAAGCTTGACGCAAGCAAGCCCAATGTGCTGTTGTGCACAATACCTGCCGTTGGTGAAAGATTTGATAATGTTGTTGCCCCGACAACACTCATCGTGCCCTGTACCGCCGTATTCACACCCGTTCTACTAATGTTTACCGGTATTGCATTTACTCCTCCAATTGCAAGAGCAACATTCGACGCCGTGTCAATCAATGTTGTTACGACATTACCAGTTACCGTACCGGCTACATTACCCGTCAAATTGGCAGTTATGATACCTGCTGCAAAGTTTCCTGATCCATCACGCGCAACTATCGCACTTGGCGTATTGAGCGCTGTTGCCGTTGTTTCTGCATTCGTTACTGAGCTTGATGTAAGTAACCCTGACACATTACTGTGCACTACGCCTGTTGATAAGTTAGAGAGCGTCGTTGCCCCTGTAACACTCATCGTACCCTGAACTGCCGTGTTTACTCCCGTTCTACTGATAATGACCGGTGTTGCTTGTGTTCCACCAATTGTAAGAGAGACATTCGATGCCGTGTCAATCGATGTTGTTGTGATATTACCCGTTATATTACCATTCAGGGTTGCGGTGATTGTACCCGCTGCAAAGTTACCTGAACCATCACGAAGAACTATGGTATTTGGATTGTTTAGTGCTGTTGCTGTTGTTGCTGAGTTAGAGACCTTACCTGCCGTCGCTATCGTTGCAAGCTTGGTATCTACTATTGCGGCCGATGCATTAATATCAGCGTTCACAATTGAACCGGTTAAATTCAATTTACTGTACGCGATTGCAGCAGTTGCACTGACATCAGCATTTACTATTTGACTGCTTGAGAGCACACCCGAGCCATCGTTATGCACAACGCCTGCTGGGGTTAATCCTGACAATGTCATACCCGCAAACGTTGGTGATGAGATCGTTGCCATATCTTGTGGACCGGACAGAGCAATCGTACCGACTCCGTTTGTCACCGTTACTCGATTTGCGGTACCCGTAAGCGTTGTTTGTGCAGGTGAACCGGTACCATTACCAATAAATAATTGCCCATTAGCAAGATTTGATGAACCAAGAGTGAGGACCTGACCAGCGGTTATAGATAAACCATTCGCCGCCGCACCAATGGTGACTGGATTATGCCCTGATGGGGATGTCCAACTCAGATTATTTGCTCCATCATTCACCATAACCTGACCAGCAGATCCGCCTCCTGTTGGCAGAGTTATCGTGTATGTACCTAACATAGACGCTGGTGCTCGCAAAGCAACAGTATTTATGCCGGGTGATTGCTCCATAAGTACAAGCTGCCCCTGATTGTTCAAAATGAGCTCGGCAAAAGCTGGCGTTGATGTTGTTGCAATACTTTGTGGCAGAGAGAGCGTTGGATTGCCTGCTATACCATCACCATTGAGAACATTTACCTGGTCGACTGTACCAATAATATTTCGTGATGAAAACGTGTTAAGTGCTGTTTGAACCATCAAGCCGTTTGAGTTAAAACTTCCTAATGCCGTTAATGTCGCACTACCATTTTGCTTACTATTAAAAGTGTTCCAATCAGTACCACTCAATGCACCCGTCACGCCCGATGATGCAAGACCGAGTGACAAGACCTGTCCTACAAGGCTAAGGCCATTCGCCGTACCAATTGTTACAGGATTATGCGATCCTTGGTTAATGATAAAACCAGAAGCACCTGGCGTAAAGCTGATAATCCCTGCTGTGGCTGGTGCAAGCAGATTCCAAGAAAGTCGATCACCCGATGTTTTGATATAGGCGGTATCTACGCCACCTTCTTCCACCTGTAAACCAGAATTTGACCCCGTTGTTGCGCCACCGCCAACGTTTGTGGTGATAAGCTTATCGGTAACATTGAGGTTAGTTACATTGTTATAGATCACGGTTCCGAGCATGTTTGTCGTAGATGTTGAGTTTCCTATGTTTATGATTTTTGAACCGGCACCAGTTGCAATATTGATCAGATCGGCATTAGTTACACCAATGTTAAGTGTATCCGATGCTCCTGCCTCGGTGACATCCAGGCCACCATTAGCATAGATAGGCACCGTAGCAGCAACGGTAACAGTTCCCGGACCATTAAAAGAGCCACTCGCAAATGTTGGTGATGATGTGGAAAGAAGTGGTTGGTTTATATTCGCATCGATAGCGACAAGAGCCGATTGTACATCAGAGTTTGTACCACTCAATATGCCCGTAAAACTTGTTGTATCATCATTTATAGCAAATGCAGGGTGTGCCCCGAATTCATCAAGACCCGCGAGGGCATTGTGGTTCGGTATTACATCTGTCCGTAAGTTTGCGGTGTCAACAGTACGAAAATCAGTAAAATTACGCATGACCGCTTGCATAGGACTTTGATACGAGCTACTTGTTTGCAAAATAACACGCCCAAGAATAACTACTTCCGCAAAAGGTAGTCCTACTGCTGCAAAAGTAGACAACGTATTATTATCCAAGGCTTCATAATATGTCGCATCTTGACGTTGCCCTTGAACCGAAACGACCGGCTCTGCTATTGAGTTTGTTGCACAAATCCAATACGCAACAAAATATCCATCTGTTGCGGCCGTTTGCTGCCAAGCCCCAGCAGTAAATTGATTGTACTGTATGAGCGTGCCGGATCCCGCGTTTTTATAGGAAAACGTTGTAGCCGTATCTTTTTTCCAGCTCGTATTACCCGCTCCCTCAAGATACATCACCGGAATTTGTGCAGGAAACACAAGCGGTTGCTGAAAGAATACACCTGGCGTTACCGCGCCATTTTGTATTGAAATAACAATATCTTCGTCAGCGATTTGGCCATCCGCTACACCAACTTGTATTGCAGCAGATAAGGGTGAATCAGTATTAAGGGTATAGCCAGAAACATCGAGCCCACTGCGATATTTTGTGCCGATTGTAGTGTGCGCCCATGTATGCCAGGTTGTGTCACGTTCTGCGCCATGCCGCCCTTCACCCACGTAAAAACTTTTGCCCGTTGTGGCGTTCCAACCGACAATCGTAACAATATACCCATTCGTAAAACTCGGGAACACATTTATTGAGTCAATAAATGTCGACGAAACGGGATTATAGTTCAGATAATGTAAACCTGTAATATTTGAGATTTGATAAGTCAACGGACTTGAGAAGGAGTATTGAGTCCCCTGAAAGTATGTGTCATACGATGTAGCGGGAGCATTGGGTGCAATCGTAAAAGTACGGGTTGTATCATCAAAACTAATTATTGAATCGGTCCTATTTACAAAACCATTCAAATTTTGTGTCACCGAGGCTTCAACAACAAGAGGGTTCTGCCAGCTTAAATTTCCCGATCCGTCGTCATACAAAGCAGTGCCGGCTGCGCCCTGATCTGGTGGAAGCATCAACGCATAAGTATTTGTAAGAAGTGACGGTGCGCTCAAAAAAACGTAGTCCGATCCAGGTGATGTTTCACCGAAACGAATACCCGTTTGGTTTGCCATGATCAAATTACCGGTCATAGTATCGCCAGCTTTGAGCACGTTTAGGGATGCTGCACCAGTTACATTGCCCGTGACGTTACCGGTAAGGTCACCCGTAACATTACCCGTGACATCTCCGATTACATTTCCTATAACCGTACCAATAATGGTACCGCCACCATTTGCGGTAAATAAACCGTTTACGGTAAGATCTCCCTCAATAGTCATATCTTTTGGTATATACGTTTCCACCGGCGAACCAGCGTTCGCATAATTTGGATATCGTGGTGGCGCATACGGAATACGAGCTTGCCTTGTGTGCTGTTTTTGTATACGGGTTGCAGCAACTACCGAGCACACCGCTTTATTGTGTGTGTTATTGTGTGGAGTTGAGATTACAAAAAATGGTTGCAATAAAAAACTTATCAGCACACCGCAGCTTATATACTGCCGATGCTTTTTTGACCATTTCATAAAAATCTCCTTTAAAAAACATGCACCAAATAATCACCACAACTCAAAAATTTTTGTCATTATTTCCAAAATACAAATCATTTACTTCTAAAACACATTCATAAAACACGCAACTCACGAAAAATATCACTACGCATACTCAAAACTCTTGATATGTGCTTTGCTCTTTTGGTAGAAATCGATCGAAACAAAAATGTATGGAGCCCTACACCGCGTATGCCAAAAGGAGACCTATGACAAAAAACATCCCCCTTCGCATAAAGCTTCGGCGGACAGGTTGGTGCAGTTGTATACTTTGCGTGTTATGCACAGAAAGTATGGGTATGCAGCAGCAAACGCCTCAAACCTTACACCCCTGGCAACTTGTTGATTATCAAGAAATCAGAGAAAATAAATTACTTAGTTCTAAACCACATCTACAGATTGCGCAACTGGGAAAAAACTTCCTCGATCTTCTCAATGAAATTTGGCAAAAAGCTCCTGCAGATAAAACAATCAAATTTGACCCAGCTACTCATCCAGCGCGACAAAAAATTTTTAACATGCGCGAGCTCATCCCAGAAGATAATCCGTATACATTTTTTTACGCCCCAGAGCGTGAAAATAGACCTATCGATAAAAGTAGTAGCCCAACGATTAAGCGAACACGTGCAATCAGAAGCATAGAACCATCAGCTGAATTTGATATGCCTTTTTTACAAAAACTCTCCATCCTTGCACTTATTCAACAAAACTCACACTCACAACAATTCAATTGGAATATTGGCAAAGAGCCACAAGAAGAAGCTTTAAAAGCATATTTCACTCCAATTGAGCTTACAAAATTTAAACAATTATTTGCTCAACCAAACACAAAACCCGAGTCAAACCCATTTCAATCAATACAAGACTATGAACAGGCATATGCATTTTTAACATCTGAAGATTTACTCAGAACTTACATGCTTATTCCTAATCGATTTCCTTTATATTCACATCATTTTTTACTTATCAATACACAAAAAGATAAACCTCAAATTATTGGCGATGAACATGAGTTAAGAGATATGCTTGAGATACAAAAAGCAATTACTCCCAATAGTATGCGCATTGCATTCAACAGTAACAACAATATTGAGTCGCAAGCTGGTTCAAGCATTAATGTATTTCATTATCAACTAGCAAACATCGGCATTCATACGCATGATTTTACATTAGATGTTGATCCACTATTTGCTTCTTGTGCTCAAAACTATTGTCGTATCGGTACATTACGAAACCACCCAACCACACACTTAGTTTTTTCTGCACAAAATATTGGAGATATCTCCTCTGCAGCATTTAAGTTTATAACTGTTCTCAATCGTAATGATATTGCCTACAACATCATATGCGACTACGCTCCTGATGGTTTTTTGAGCATGATGGTAAGCGTACGCGGAGATTTTAGTACAAATAATAAAGCTCTAAAAACAACATATGATCATTTACCCGGTACGTTTGAAATGGCTGGATCGATAAGTCTTACAACCATGGAAAAATATCTCGCCATAGCATCTTTTTTTGCCTACAAAAATAACACCGTTGTGTACGATCTTGTTCGTTCATGGCTTACCGCAGCCTCGGTGAACCCACAAAAAATGATTGCTCTTAAAACACTTTTTAAGCAAGAGCTCGCGTCCTCTTGCTTTTTTTAAAAAGGCAGTATGATACTGGAAGCGTGTCACCTTTGTGACATGAAGATACACAAACCATACCCCAAAAAGGAGGTCTCATGAAACGTATGATCTTGGCTCTTCTCGCAGTAGCATGCTGCGGATCACTCATGGCAGATTGCGGCTGCGGCTGCGCATCAACTCGTTGTGATGGCAAAAATGACAGTTGCGGCTGCAGAAAAGCTTGCCCTTGCAAAAGAGACTGCGGTTGCAGAAAATCTTGCTGCAAAAAAGAATGCACATGCGAACCGGTAACCAGAAAAGTATACGACACAGTTTGCACATGCGAACCTGTAACCAAAACCGTACGCGAAACAATTTGCAAAGAAGTACCTGTCTACAAAGAAGTACGCGAAACAGTTTGCAGAAAAGTACCTGCCACCAGAAAAGTTTGCAAAAAAGTTTGCAGAGAAGAACCTGTCTATACAACCAAATGCAGAAAAGTTTGCGAATGCGTGCCCCTCACCAAAAAAGTTTGCAAAAAAGTTTGCGAACCAAAACCTTGCTGCGAAAAAGCATGCCCTTGCAAAAGAGACTGCGGTTGCAGAACAGCTTGCCCTTGCAACGATAAAAAGGAAGTAGTAAAAGAAGAAATGCCCGCACCTATGCCAATGCCAGAACCTGTTTCTGCTTACTAAACCAACACAGATACAAGTTCATTATTGCCCGATGGGTTTCCCATCAGGTTTTTTAAGGAGATTTCATGAAACGTATGATCTTAGCTCTGATCGCGGTAGCATGCTGCGGATCAATCATGGCAGATTGTGGCGATTGCGGCTGCAAAAAAGTTTGTCCTTGCAATGATAAAAAAGAAGTAGTTGTCGTAAAAAAAGCAAAGCCATGCTGCACATCAATGCGTTGTGATGGCAAAAATGACTGCGGTTGCAAATGCAAAAAAGCACCTTGCTGCAGAAAAACATGCCCTTGTAAAAAATCTTGCTCATGCAAAAAAGCATGCCCTTGCAAAAGAGACTGCGGTTGCAAAACAACTTGCCCATGCAACGATAAAAAAGAAGTAATAAACGAAGAAATGCCAGAACCTGTTTCTGCTTACTAAACTAGCACAGATACGAATTGATTATTGCCCGATGGTTTTTCCATCGGGCTTTTTTTTGACAAAAAAAGCTATGAAGCACGGAAAATCACGATCATTTTTCGCGATATAAGACATGCTGATTCATGCTATAATCAAAAAAACTTACTTACTTAAAAACATCACAACATACGTGTGCCAGATATGATCCCACTCACACTCTCTCTTAAAAATTTTCTCAGCTACGGGCCTGCGACCCAAACGATCGACTTTTCTGCTCATCGTTTTATCTGTCTATCGGGCAAAAATGGGCATGGCAAATCAGCATTGCTCGATGCAATAACCTGGGCGCTCTGGGGTCAAGCACGCAAGCTCAGTGGCCAAGGCAAATCTGATGATGTGCTCATGCACTTGGGACAAACACATATGCTCGTATCTTTTGATTTTATGTTAAACAACGTCATGTACCGTACTATGAGAGAGTTCTCGCTCAACAAAAATAAATCGGTGGGCTCACTCGAGTTTTATCTTATTGAAACCAACACTCAAAAAATGCTCACTCTTACCGAAAAAACGATACGAGCAACCCAAGACAAAATAAACAAAACACTCGGCATCGAATACGAAGCCTTTTGCAATTCAATTTTTTTGCGCCAGGGTGGCTCGGCAGAATTTTCTAAAAAAAATCCCAAAGAACGTAAAGAAATTCTCGCACAACTGCTCTCTTTGAACATCTATGAACAAGTACGCAAAAAAGCGCTTGATAAAGAAAAAGAGTTAAAGATAGCTACCGCAGAACTCTCCGCATTATTATCATCGGCAACAAAACTTGCCGAGCAAGAAATAAAAAATCAACAAATAACAAATACATTATCCGAACAAGAACGTGTCAATGCACCCCTGCTCGAAACTATTCAACAGCACCTTCAACACACACTTGATGAATCCTTTATAAAAAATGCGCGCTTGTGGGAAGTACACGCACACATATCATCGTTTGAAAATCAGCGGAAAGCGTACGCTCAAATAATTCAGACCATACGCTCTTGTATATCGAACTATCGAATCACACGCCCAATAAAAACTTCAAAAAGTCTTGATGAGTACCTGCAAAGCATCAAAGAGCATGAACTCGCTGCGGCAGAGCACCAGGCAATTACCCAAAAAATTTGTCTGCTACAAAATGAGCTCAAGCAACGGACAGACCACCTTGAAGGTGAAATCCAAAAAAAACTTACCCTTCATGCACACACACGTATTGAAGCAGAAAAAAAACAAGCACATGCACTCAGCACGCATATGCAGCTCACAGATATGCACACAAAAAATCAAGCTCGTATCGCAGAAAAAAACGCGGCTCTTGAAAAAATTCCGCTTGCACACCAGCACATAGACCAATTAACAAACGACTTTGAACATAAAAAACGCGTATACTCCCGACTCGTGCATCGGGGCAAAGAGCTCAAAAAGCTCTATGGAAAATTAAAAATAGAGTATGAGCAACTTAGTAGCTTACGCGCAAGCTGCCCTCAGTGCAGACAAGCAATATCTGATGAGCACAAAAAAGAACTTTTTTTTGATCTTTCACGCACAAAAAATCGACTTGAGCGACGTATGCGCGATATAGATACATTTTTATTCAAACTCAAGGCACTCATCGATCAAACGCAGCATACCATTACACAAGAAATGAATCGTTTCAATCTTTGCAAAGAAATCAGCACGCTCCAAGAAGAGGCACTGCGCCTTGATCAAGAAACGCGGGGTGCCACTCAAATACTTACAGAATGCACTGATAAACTATGCAGTACCCAAAACGTCCATCAACAAACAACGCGTATGTTGCAAACAAAAGCATACTTAACCGAAGATACGGTATATCAAAGCATACGAGCACACATAGAAGAATGTGGCCAAAAAGCGAATGTCCTCAAATATGACATGCAATCGCACCAACAGATACTTCAAGAGTATCAACGGGCTCTTGCCTCTCAGCAACACGGAGAACTTCGTACAAAAATTTATCAGACAATTGCGCAAGCTCGAGATCTTAAAAAAAATCTCACTCAAACAAATCTCGAAAATGAACAAAAGGTACTTCTCAATGAAATAAATGAATTAAAAAAAATGATTGATGCGTGCGAGCTCAAAAAGCGAACGATTGAAGATCATCTGTTACATGTGCGTGTCCAAAAAGCAGCGCTCGAGAGCGAACGCGTAGAAATCGTTAAACAAAAAGTACTATTCTCCGAACATGAGCAAAAAAAAACACAACTCGAAACAGACATGGCTGAATATGCAATTTTGGCAGAAAGCCTCAGTAAAGACGGGATACAAGCGCTGCTTATCGAGCAAGCGCTCCCAGAAATTGAGACTGATGCAAACGAGCTTTTATCCGAACTAAGTGACACGCACGCTCAACTCAAAATTGAGTCACTCAAAGATCTTAAAAGCGGCAAAACTAAAGAAACGCTCGATATCACCATATCTGATACGATCGGCACACGACCTTATGAAATGTTCTCAGGTGGCGAGGCTTTTAGAATAGACTTTGCCTTACGCATCGCTCTTGCAAAGTTGCTCGCACGACGTGCTGGCACAACCCTACAGACGCTCATTATTGATGAGGGCTTTGGTTCACAAGATGAAGAAGGACTCAGTCGTATTATTGAAGCGCTCTATCGCGTTCAAAAATATTTTTCAAAAATTATTATCGTTTCACACTTGCCAACACTTAAAGATCAGTTTGACGTACACTATGTCGTCACTAAAGGCCCTCGTGGTAGCAGCGTAGCAATAAATTAAAAAATTCTAAGGGCGCTGCCCTTTAACCCGCAAGGGTATTCACCCTTGACCCGCAACCTAAAACCCTTGTCCACAATAGATTCGAACAAAAATAGTTACGTATTATTTTGATTAAAATACGGCATGTGCCGTTAGTAAATGATGGACTATAAAAATGGCTTCTGCCATTTTTATAGTCCATCATTTTTCATGCTACGCAATTATAAAAAAAGCACTATTTTTTTACACACTCTTTTTGGCACCAGGTCAAGCGCTCCCAGCCTACGCTGAGGCTTCGGCGGGCAGGGGGCACAGGTAACGGGTCAAGGGTTGAATAACCCTTGCGGGTCAAAGGGTGGAACCCTTATTAATTTCTCGTCCATTAATCTTGCAAAGACCACAGATAACGAATTGCATCATGTCCTGCTTTAGTGCCATCGCCTTTGGCAATGTCCACTTGACGGTACACGCTATCAGCAACGTCCCCGGCTGCAAAGAATCCAGGGCACGTCGTAGCCTGAGTCCTGCTTGGCAAATAAATAGTACCATCATCATTTTTTTGTACTGATACAGGGCACACGTCTGACTGCGGAATATGCCCGATAGCCAAAAACAGACCAGCTGCTGCTGCTTCAGAAACAACGCCCGTTGTTTTATCACGCAGCTGCACATGCGCAAGCCGCTCGCCATCGCCACGCACAGACACGATATCCGTGTTATAAAGAATACGCAATTTAGGCTCTTCGCCTGATTTACAAGTGAGATACGATTGTAATTTTTTTTGTGAGTGCGGCGCAGCGCGCATACGCTCAGAACGCACGCATAAAGTTATTGTATCGGCATAATCAACCAAATGAAGAATATGATCAACAGCAGAGTCTCCACCACCAATGATTATGGCATGCTTACCCTTAACCATAAAACAGTCGCACACAGCGCACGAGCTCACGCCTTTACCCCAATATTCATTTTCGCCCGGAATTCCGAGCATACGTGGAGAACCGCCGGTTGCAAGAATAACCGCGTCAGGCTGTAACACGTCGCCTGAGTCACAGGTAACCTTAAACGGGCGAGCACTGTCATCTATGTTAAAGGCCGTATCATCGATGAAATGTACACCAAATTTTTCAGCCTGCTCGGCCATGTCAGCAATAATTTGGTATCCGCGTTTTGGTGTGACACCGAGCACGTTTTCGACCACACCAGCACCCATAAGCTGGCCGCCTGGGTTATTTCCGCGAAGCACGTCAACTTCAAAACCACCGCGCGCAATAACCATCGCTGCCGCGCAACCTGCAGGACCTGCACCGATAACAAGTACTTTGCGCTTGTGAGATTTCGCATCGCAGACCATAACAACTCCCACTAAAGCAATGTTTATTAAAACTTTTAGAGATATATTCATAGTTCTCTTCACTTTCGAAATATGAAAAACATATACTATTAGCGAAGTCCATTTAGCTACGCACACTCGAAACTACGGATAGTGCTTTTGGATTGCATAAACCGTGAATTTATTTGAGCGTGCCCAGATGGCGATTGCCATACTCAAGAACTTCGACACGTATGGCAAAGTCCTAAAAAAGCCCTTCTTCCTAAACACAGTATGCCACAAAAATGCATACCTCCCCAAAAAACAGAGGGAATTTTTCATGAAAAACCCATATAGAAAATCAAAAAGCACTTTTGCGACCATCGGGTGCGCGTTAACTCTTTTATGCAGCACATTGTCTATCAAACCAACAACTAAACAATCACCAGAATGGATCACCATATTTGTGCATGGCACGTTCGGACTATGGTATGCGGCAGATTTTGATACTTTTAGTGCAGTAGTTCGCGACTGCATAAGTCACTCACGCTATCAGATAAATACACTTACGCTTCGCAACAACCCAATCTTTTATCACAATCAGGCAATGGACGTTATGGGGCTTAAACACATCAGTCCAGAGGACATTCTCTCTGATGAAAATGGCTCAGCCCTAACAGCGCACCTATATCATGAGGTCACAGCAGCATCACGAGATAAAAAAGAAAGTGTTGCGTACTACACGTTTGGCTGGTCTGGTCTATTAAGCTCTAGCAAGCGTTTTGTAGAAGCCGGCATATTTTACCAGGAGCTTTCAGCAGAACTCAAAAAATACAAAAAACGTCCCAAAATTCGCATCATTGGCTACAGCCATGGCGGCAACATTGCGCTTAATCTTGCTGCTGTTGCACCAAAAGAAAATTCTGCGTTTACTGTCGATGAACTTATTTTGCTTGGTACACCAATCCAACCGGTCAATGATTACTTGGTGACAAACCCACTGTTTAAGTCGGTATATTTATGTTACTCGCGTAATGATATGATCCAAATTATCGATTGCTTTTCGGGAAGCAGAAAATTTTCATGCCGCACGTTTGGATGCTGTTCACGATATTGTTTACCACCAAATCTTACACAAATAGAGTTACAAGTTGCTCTGCCAAGACCTAAACCAAACTTCCCGCGCCTTAATCCAAACCCTGGGCATATCGAACTGTGGCACTTTAACTGGTTACAAGATTTTTGCTCGTGGTATCGCGGAGGTTTTCCACTTAACCCGCTCCCGATGGTTATTTTTTTACCTGCAATAATACAGGCGGCACATGAGCACGAAGCAGTGTATGGAGAAAAATATGCACGACATATGGTAGCGCGCATTGATACACAAAAAGAAACGCTCACCATACATACCGCAAATAGCTGCAAAAAAAGCACTCAATGCTATATTACAGAAAAATTAGTACAAAAGCTCAAAGACTTTGCAAATGCATATAAAACAGAACATCATTTCGATTAAAAAAAAGGAATACGTGATGAAGCAAAAGTTATGGATAATCGCGATTTTATATGGCACAACCACACCGTCTATCTCTGCCATTACGCCGCAACAAGCACTTGAAAGCTTTAATAGTGACCTTAAAAAGATTACACAAAAAGCAGAACCCATAGAATTGAAAAACCAGCCTTTAAAAATAGAAAAACTTATCTATAACATTGGATTGCAAGCCGTTATTACCCAACCTTTGGAGCAAGCTATAAAGACACTTAGTCAAATTGCAGGCATAAGTGCCATGCACAAACAAGTGATAAACGAGCTACTGAAAAATATAAGCCTCAAAGAGGATGAGCCCCAATCATATATTAAAAAGCTTCGATTGAACTTTCCACAACTGTGGTGTATGGATGAAAGTGATAAATTTGCCGAAAAATTAATCAATCAAACGGCAACACTGTTCTATAAAACAGTGGTATATATAGGTGAATTAAAAAAGACATACAAAGCTAAACAACTCATAAAACAAACAAAAAACGCAAAAATAATTCTTGCGCAAATCGATAAAGCTCACACACGTTGTTTTTTTCTTATCGACAACGGTGCCAATGTTAATGAAGGCGTACAGTTCATACATGAAAGCGTTCGTTTAAAACGCTACATTCTTGATTTAGCCTTGGAAACTAAAGATACAGAGCTCATCTTGTTTGTGCTTGAACACGGAGCATATAAAACAATGGACCATCCGCAACTTTTCCTTCAAGAACTCCTCACCATGCCCCTTGATGACGAAACTATGAGGAGCAAGCTTGTTGATCAATATTTAACAAATCTTCCTGATCCGCAGAGAGCTTTAGCAGATGTAGTAATAGACCCAAAAACTCACCAGTGGCTGAATATTCAAGATGCTTCACCTTCAGTTCTCGTCAATCAAAAATTGATTGCTCAAGAAATTCTTTTTTATAGATATGCCTTCGACCAAACAACGAACGAAAGTTATTCTTTTTTGCATGCTCCTATTCTTTTTATCTATCTGCATTGGATAACACAAACAATTTTTGATCTCATAGACATGCGCAATACACAAAAAAAAATTGATCTAGAAGTACCAAAAATTACAGATGAAAAGCTTACAGCAGAGCAAAAAAAGGAGCGTGCTACGCAAAAAGTCATAAAAGACATGCATGACGAGTTTATATCAATAACAGAACCCGCAAAAAAAAACATTCAGACGTTGTTAAAACACGGAGCCTCTCCTACTAAAAAAATTCTTCAATACCCCGGCACAATAGCTCCAACAAAAGAATTTTTATATCAAGCAATCGATTTAGTAGATCCAGCTTCTTCTCTGTACTTAGGTACAGCAATAGGCACCAAACATGATCACCCAGCAAACAGACCTGCTATAACATGGATCACTACCTGGATTACCCATTTTTATGATGACATAAGAAATATGTTTTTTGAAAATATAGACAAACAACAGATTGAGCGATTAAAAAAACTTGATGAAGTAACGCCACAGATACATTCTGCCACATCAACACCAACCACTCCATCAGCACCACTTAATAAAACAGAAAAGACCCGGTCTACAACTACACCACCTGAGGTTCAAACGGAACCCATAGCAATAACCAATGAACAGCTACCTACAACTCCCGCTCAATTTTCAACCGAGCGTCTTTACCCGCCGATTCCGGAGCAAATTGAAAAAATAGTTCTTTAAAACTGTATCAATATGAATAAAGTTAGGGCGAAAACAAATATATGTTTTCGCCCTAACTTTTAAAAAATTTTATGAAAATTATTGCAGCCCCGCGAGATACCCCATGCAGAACAAGATTTTTTATATTTTTTGGCGTCTGTTCAATAACTTCTTTAAGCCTCTGAATATCATTTTCTTGTGCCTCATCAGCATATGCAAGATTACCCGCAGCATCAGGAAAATTAAAAACTCTTATGCCATATGTTGGAGAATATAAACCAAGCAAAGAGCGACCAGTATTTCTGTTCCATACTGACAAGTCCTGAGTTGACGGCACAGACCCATGCACATATATAGCGAAGTCCATTAAGCTCTTTAGCCATACTTTGAAATTAATCGCCCAGGTAACTTGTACTTACTCGTACCTGGAGCCTACGGCCCAGACGATACATACTTATTTTCATCTGGAGCTCTGCACATTCGTGCTCATGAATAGTGTGATTTAATCACATAAACAAAAGATACGTTTGAGCGTGCCCAAAGTAGTGCGGTCTTTTATGACGCACCATGGCTTTTGCCATATAACCATTGAATCGTTATTTTGAGACATACGAAAATCGGTAATATTTGATGCACACGGCCCCTTATACAGACCGTACATTTTTAGAGCTTTTCCGGAAACATATACCGCAGCAACTCCGAGCAGTGCAATACGAGCCGATTTGTTTGTATATATTTTGTGGTAAATACTATGTAATCCATTTTTCGGTAAAATACACAACTGTCCGCACATACCAAAACATTCGCACACACACAAACATATGCTCAGCACAATATTATTTTTTTTATTCATACAGATTTTTCTTGTTTTAAAAACATATTTAGATTTTTCTATATACTTATACTACAAAATAATATTCACGTTGTAAAAAAACATAAAAAAAAGTCGTCTATGACAACAAAAAAAATAATTTTCAATTCTGATCACATATGCCTAGAATCGCATTCTTCCGCATGGGTAGATTGGTACGCGCAAGAACGTGCCATTATCCATTCATGTTTTGCGCCCAATCGAGTTCTCGGCATGGAGCATTATGGAAGCACGTCTATCCAGGGCATGTGCGCAAAACCTATCGTAGACATCTTGGTTGGCATTACGACCTTTGAACTACTCGATACAGAAAAAACACTTTTAGCAAAAATCGGATATGAATTTATTGAGCGTTCATCTTTTTGCGAACGTTTTTATTTGATTAAACGTGGAGAAAAAAACTTCAATCTCGCCGTTGTGTTGCATGAGGACGATTTGTGGAACATGTGTTTAGCAACACGCGAGTATCTCAAAATTCATCCCGATGTACAAGCTACGTATACTCGCATCAAAAATGAAGCGATAGCACAGGGTTACACAACGATTGATGCATATTCAAGATATAAGCGCAATTTCATAAATGCATTGAGCAAAGAAGCTCTTCAGTGGCAATCGAGTAGGGGGGAGCGCGAGCTCCCGCCCTCTCACACCACCGTACGTACCGTTCGGTATACGGCGGTTCATGCTGACACCGACAAATCATAATATCTATCTACCAGAGCTATAAGCCCCTGT
>Ga0209319_1001611_pt1 | contig 17427 bp, 16 predicted proteins | sample RifGroE2_FD_184000 | JGI IMG/M metagenome (GOLD analysis project Ga0209319, IMG submission 184000) | Groundwater microbial communities from Rifle, Colorado - Groundwater E2 (SPAdes) (version 2) | ecosystem: Environmental > Aquatic > Deep subsurface > Groundwater | place: Rifle, Colorado, United...
TAGTTGAAAATGCTCTTGCTGGTGTAAAAAGACTGAGAATTGTTACGGATGTATTTCGCAACAAGAAAAAGAATTTCGATGACCAGACAATGCTCATTTCCTGTGGACTCTGGAATTACCATTTATCAGTAAAGTGTTAATTCCAGAATCTCCAGGGAGATTCTAACTAATTTAAGTTGTAATTAAGCAACAGGTCTAATAATTAATATAAAAAAATAGAATTTTTTCTTGGCAACAAGATTTGATTTTGTTTAAAATGTTAGATGTCAAAAACACAAAATGATTTGAAAGCAGCTTTTGCTGGAGAATCACAAGCAAATCGAAAATATTTGGCTTTTGCCAAGGCTGCTGAAAAAGAGGGTAAAAATAATTTGGCCAGACTTTTTCGCGCAGTAGCTGAGGGTGAGACAATTCATGCTTTGAAACATTTGGCTAATTTGGGCGAGATTAAAAACTCAGTTGAAAATGTTAAAAGTGCAATTGCCGGCGAAACTTATGAAATTGAAACGATGTATCCTGAATTTATTGCCGATGCTCAAGTTGAGGGAGAGAAAGTTTCTGAAAAGGGTTTTACTTGGGCAAATGAAGTTGAAAAGACTCATCAAAAGGAATTTGTTTCAGCTTTAAACGAAATTGAAGCCGGCAAGGATCTTGTTGAGAAAAAATATTTTGTTTGTCAGGTTTGCGGTCAATTGGAATTGGGTGAAGCTCCAGAAAATTGCTCTATTTGTGGAGCACCAAAAACAAGTTTTACTGAGATAGTGTAGAAATTGCTATTTGCAATTATAGTAAAAGAGCTTCAACTTGTTGGAGCTCTTTACTTTTTTCTAATTATGGGCTAGAATAATGGCTCGGTGTTGATTATGCAGCTAAGCGTTTTTTGAAGAAGCTAGAACCTAAAACCTATCCAAATATATGGCTAACAATGATGTTGCAGTAAGATTTAATAATGTTTCTTTTGAATATGGACATGACAAGCCCATCTTGGAGGAAGCTTCTTTTTCGCTGCGAAGAGGCACAAAAATGACTCTTATGGGTCAAAATGGTGCGGGAAAAAGTACAATATTTAAACTAATCACAGGAGAAATTAAAGCTGACGAAGGCTCAATATTTATTGATGAAAGGTTGAAAATTGCAATTGCCAAACAGGTTATTCCGCGTGATCAATTGGAATTAACAGTGAAGGAATTTTTTGAAAAATGTTTTGATGAGCCGACCTTCGATGGATCTACGGCGAGCCAGAGAAAAATATATAACATTGATCCAAAAATTGATGATGTTTTGGAGGTTGTAAATCTTAAAGCTCCTCATGACAAAATTATCAAATCTTTTTCTGGTGGACAGCAGGCAAGATTGCTTTTGGCTTCAGCGTTGATTCAAAACCCCGATCTTTTAATTTTGGATGAACCAACAAACAATTTGGATAAAGCTGGAATTGCTCATCTGACAAGTTTTTTGATGGCCTATCAGAAAACTTGTATTGTGATTTCTCATGATGCTGATTTTTTGAATTCTTTTACGGATGGAGTTTTATATTTGGATATTTTTACCAAAAAGGTTGAACAATATTTGGGTGACTATTATGTGGTGGTGGCTGAAATTGCGGCGAGAATCGAAAAGGAAAAAATGAAAAATGCTCAATATGAAAAAGAGATTATTGCTAACAAAGAGAAAGCAAACTTTTTTGCAAACAAGGGAGGAAAAATGCGACTTGTTGCTCGCAGGATGCGCGAGAAGGCTGAAGAAATGGAAGAGGCTAAGGTTGATGTGCGAAAAGAAGATCAAGCAATTAGGGCTTTTACAATTCCTTCACAGCCGGAACTTTCTGGCGATCTTTTGAAAATTTCATCACTTACTGTGATTATAAATCATCATCCGTATCCAAAGGATGCAAATGTATCACTCAAAAAGAATCAGCATTTATTGTTGGCTGGTCCTAATGGAATTGGAAAAAGTACTCTATTGGAATCATTGGCGACAGGAAAAGCAGAGGGTGCAAAAATTTCTGAAGGTGTTAGAGTCGGATATTATCGCCAAGATTTTTCAACGCTAAATTTTGATGACACTGTGTATGAATCTTTGGCAAGCGTAATGGGAGGATCAGATGAACACAAACTTAGAAGCGTGGCTTCTGGATTTTTGTTAGACAAAAAAATAATGAATTCAAAAGTTGGCACACTTTCAGAAGGACAAAAAGGTTTGGTAGCTTTTGCACGCTTGGTGCTGCAAGAACCTGGACTTTTAATTTTAGATGAGCCAACAAATCATATAAACTTCCGTCATTTGCCAATTATTGCCGAGGCGCTCAGCAAATATGAAGGAGCTATGATTCTTGTTTCTCATGTTCCTGAGTTTGTTGAGCAGATTAGAATTGATGAGACTTTGGATCTTGAGAAATAGGCAATATTGATGAGGGTTGACTTTTTTCCCGTTAAATGCTATATTTAAGTTGCACCAGTTGGTGCGCAAGCAGTACTAGTCGAACATGCTCCCGCAACAAAACATCTGTGCATTTAAACAACAACAATCAAACAACATGAACCAAGGAACAATCAAGCGTTTGACAGACCGAGGATTCGGATTCATTTCCCAAGAAGGAAGTGACAAAGACCTTTTCTTTCACGCAAAAGAACTTCAGAATGCTGAATTCAATGAATTGCAAGAAGGTGACAAGGTTGAGTTCGAAGTAAGCGAAAGCCCAAAAGGACCTAACGCTGTTAACGTTTCAAAAATCAACTAATACTTCGTATTTAGATATTTTTACAAAAACCCTCTCCGGAGGGTTTTTGTTTTGAACAAATGTGCTATGCTTGGTGTATAGCTCCTGCGGAATGAAATTTTTTAAAAATACTCCTCGACGCTCCTTGTTTTCTAACTAAAATTTTCCCTCAATCGACACAATCATAGGAAAATTTTAGAGAAAACAAAGGCTTACTCAAGCAAAATAGTATTTTTAAAAAAATTATTCCGCAGTCGCTATTTGTTTGAAAATTGTGAATTGAAAATTTATAATATTATGGATTTAAAAACATTGGGTTGGGATTTATATAAAAAATCTTTGCCGGAAAATATTGATGAAAAAAATATTGCGCGCGTGGCTGTGGAAAACAGGGGCGGTTATTTGCTGTACAACAAGGATGGGGAACTGACTGGTATGGTGCAGGGAAAATTCATGCGTAGCGCTAAGGATGAAACTGATTATCCTAAAGTTGGCGATTGGGTTGTGGTTGAGAAGTTGCAAGGTGAAGCCAAAGCCATTATCAAATCAATATTGCCAAGAAAGTCAAAAATAAGCAGAAAGCGTGCAGGCGAAGATGTGGCCGAACAAATTATTGCTGCCAATATCGATATTGTTTTTATTGTGCAAGGATTGGATGGAGATTTTAATATCAGCAGGCTTGAGCGCTATGTCGCAATGTCTAAAGAAGGTGGGTGCGAGCCGGTTATTATTTTAAATAAGGCTGATTTGTCTCCTGATCCAAAGGCGAAGCTTGAAGAAGTATCTCAAAAAATTTCAGGCATTAAAATATTTTTGGTTAGCGCGCAAAATGGCCAAGGAGTGGAAGATGTGCGCAATCTGATTCAGGAAGGTTTGAGTGTGGTTTTTGTGGGATCTTCTGGAGTTGGAAAATCGACCTTGGTGAATGCCTTGTTGGGAATCGATTTGCAAAAGACTCAAGAGGTGCGACTTGATGACAGTCGTGGACGTCACACAACCACCAAAAGGGAATTATTACTGCTTCCTTCTGGAGGAATCTTGATAGACACTCCAGGGATGCGAGAATTGGGGCTCTGGGCTTCTCAGGATGCTCTAGGTGAGGCTTTTGATGACATTGAGATCTTTGCCCAGCGTTGTAAATTCAACGACTGTGACCACACTCATAGCGCAGGATGCGCTGTCCTGAAGGCCCTTCAAGAAGGTAAAATTGACCAACAAAGGTACGACAGCTTCATCAAGCTATCAGGAAGCCTCAATCATTTTAAAGCCAAGAAAGAGAAGAATTCAGCGCAAGCGCAGAAAAGAAGTAAAAGAGGTTTAATCAAAAAACCGGAATTTACAAAAAAATAAACGCAAACAAAAAATTCAAATCAATTTTTAAATCATTTTTTCTTAAGTAGTTTATCAAAAAAATTCAAGGTGCGTTGCATAACTATTGATTGTTCGTTGATGAAAGTGTGAGGACCGTCTGGGTATTCATAATAGGTAATGTCTTTTCCTGCAGCTTTCAAATTTTGCGCAAGCTCGCGCGACCACTGAACTGGCACATCTTCGTCTTTTGCTCCTTGGTGAAGCATTACTGGGGATTTTATTTTATCCAAATAATTTATCGCTGAAATACTTTTCCAAAACTCAGGATTTTCTTCAATCGTGCCATATTGCTGATAGAATTTTTGAGCGATGCCTGAAAAATCTTCGTCTGGTACTACCCATTTGTCGAAGTTAATTTTGTAGTCAGCATTGATTGGAGCTAAAAGCACATAGGCCTTGGCAATTTCAGGCTTGGTCACCATAATATTAAGAGTGATGCCGCCGCCCATTGAATGCCCAAGCATACCGATATTTTCCTTGTCAAAAAATTCAAAAGAAGAATTTTTCACAGCACTGATAGCATTTAAAACATCTTCAACATAGCCACTGCGCGGACGCACATCATTTTCAGGATCAAAATCAGACTCAGCATGGTTACGATAATCGCTGTGCAAAACAACGTAACCGTTTCTGGCAAAAAAATCCTGTTCACGTTTCAGCCCTTGTCCATTGGTATAATATTTTGGGTCTATGAATCCATGACTAAGAATCAGCACTGGAAACTGTCCTTTGCCGACCGGGACATTCATTATGCCAGAAATTTTAAAACCCTCGCTTTTGTATGTTATTGAATAGCGGGTGTAGTATTCATTTTTATCCAAAACTTTTACCATCCGCAAATCAGAACCAGTAAAATTTTTGTTGGCCATTGTTGGAATGGAATCTTTTGTGAGCGCTGGCCACTGCGGCTCGGTTTCTTGTTTTTCAATTTCATTTCTTACTTCTATTGGTATTGTTTTTTCAACAGTTTTATTTTTAAAATAGAACGTTGAAAAAATTGCCAAAGATAAAAGCAATACGATTCCTATGGCGGTAGATATTTTTTTCATAGTCGTTTTTAAATTTTATGTCTCCATTTATATTATACGCCCAAAAAGACTATTTCTTCGTAAAGAAAATTTTCAACAAAATGGTAAAAATTAAATAAAATTCCCATCAAGAGTGTTTTTATGCTAGAATTTAAGTACATTTTTTAATTTATTGGATATAAAAATATGGACAGCATAATAATTTTTGGGGCTAGGCGTTTGACGACGGTGATGATTTTGATTGCATTTGTGTTTTTCTTAAGGCTTTCTCGTGAAAAGCAAAAAGAAATAATGGTATTTGCAATAATCACTTTGCCGGCAATTTATTTGATGGCAAAAATTTCTTCTCTTTTTTATTATAATCCCAGGCCATTTGTGGTTGAAAACTTTGTCCCACTAGTTGCTCATGCTGATAATAATGGCTTTCCATCGGACCATACACTTTTGAGCGGAGCGGTAGCTGCGGTGGTTTATTTTTTTAATAAAAAAGTCGGAGCCTTCCTCTTTCTCTTAGCTGTTCTAGTCGGAGCTTCCAGAATTTTGGCTGGAGTTCATCATGCCGTGGATATTGCCGGTAGTATCATGATTGCGTTTGTTGTTTCTTTTCTTATGTATAAATTTGTTTTGCCAGCTGTACTGAAAAGTCGTTTCTTGAAGTACGTTCAGACTTTAATTGGGCTGGATAAAATGAAGTAAAATTTCAAAATAGGCGTATAATAGAAATATGGTTAAAACAGATCAGCAATTGGTGCGGGAATTTCTTGGTGGCGATGAAGCTGCGCTTACAGCGCTTGTTGAGAAATATCTGAAGCCAATTTATAATTTTACATATCAATTGACGCGCGATGAAAGCGCCTCTCAGGACATCACACAAGATGTCTTTGTTAAGATGTGGAGAAATATGCAGCGTTTTGACGAAAACAAAAAATTCAGCACCTGGATTTTTGCTATCGCTAAAAATACAGCTTATGATTATTTAAAAAAGAAAAGAACATTGCCGTTTGCTGCTTTTGAATCCTTGGATGGAATTAATATTTTGGAAAATATTGAAGACGAGGAAATTTTACATTCAGAAAATCTTTTGCAAAAAATTGATAATGCTACGGATGCAAAGAAATTTTTAGAGACTCTTTCGCCTCAACTGCAAACTATCTTTTTGCTGCATCATCAGCAAGGTTTTTCCTTGGTTGAAATCGCCGAAATTCTGGGAACGCCAACAAACACCATTAAAAGCAAATACCGCAGAGCGCTGATGTTTTTGCGTGGCAATTATTCTTCAAAAAATACAAATAACAAAGTTGCATCTGAAACATTCCCAGTCTCGTAGTACAGATATGGGAAATAATTTAAAAGACATTTTGAATAGTTCAAATGAGAACCTGCCGAAAGGTTTAAGGCAGGTGGTTTTTGAGCGTCTTGAAAGGGAAAAATTGAAAAAAATAGCAAGAAAAAAGTTTTTTTTGCGTATGGAAGTTTCTTTTTTTGGTGTTTTGAGTGTTATCGCAATCGTGTTTTTGGGAAAAGAAATTTTGTTATCTGATTTTTTCAGCTTTATTTTGTTGGGATTTTCAGATATGAAAACAGTGATGATGCTTTGGCAGAATTATGCCTTATCATTGATGGAAACTATCCCCGTAACTTCTATTGTGGCGACACTGCTTCCAATTTTTATTTTCATGATACTGCTCAGACAATATGGAAAACTGGAAAATAGTAAAATAGGGGTTTCGTGTTTGTCATCCCGCACTTGATGCGGGATCCAGGTTCGTGTTTCAGTCAGACTCAGTTCTGGATTCCCGCCTGCCTGTCCGGTAGGCAGGTTTTCACTGGAATGACAAGGAAAAAGTAATTAATTTTTATACATAACAATATGACATATATTAAAAGAATTACAGAGTCAAAATATTTCTTGGCAGCCCTGGGCTTGATTGGGTGCTTGATTGCAGCTTCTGTTATTTTTGCAGCAGGAGTTGGAGTGGGCCTTCACAAAGCAAGGTATTCTTATCAATGGGGAGAAAATTACGAAAGAAATTTTGCTGGAGGGCCTGACAGAATGATGAGACCAGGTGGTCCTGAAAGATTATATGGACCAGAAAATTTCTTTCCTGGGGGTGGGAAAGAAATGCGCAATGCCAATGGGGTTGCTGGCGAGATAGTATCAATTAATGAAAATATGATAGTTATCAAGGACAGAAATAACAAAGAAAATACTGTTTCTGTTGAAGAAAGAACAATTATAAAAAATGGTCGTAATGATATTAAAATAGGTGATCTCAAAAACAATGACAGAGTTGTTGTCATAGGAAGACCTGTTGAAAATGGGGTTGTGGTCGCAGATTTAATTCGTGTTTTTAATGAAAAATAAAATAACCCCAGTGAAGTAGTATTTTGAGTACAAAATAACTTCACCAGCCTCGACTAGACGTCAAGTCTAGGCGGGCGGGGCAAGTAAAAAATGAAAAACTATTGGAAAAAACATAAAACAGCTTTAGTTGTTATCGTAGTGCTCTTAATTGCCGGAGGGTATTATTGGTATAGCAGTTCAAAATCAAAAACTGCCACTGTTCAATATAAGACGGTAAAAGCAGAAAAAAGTAACCTCACAATGTCAGTTTCTGCAAGTGGAAATGTTGTCGTTGATCAGCTTGCCACCGTGGATCCAACCATAACAGGAACAGTTTCAGCCTTGATTGTTACTATTGGAGACAGCGTGAAAAAGGGTGATGTCTTGTTTACGATTGTTAATGATAATCTTTCAGTTAGCAATGATAAAGCGGTTGCATCTTTGCAGCAATCAAAAAACTCACTAGACTCTGCAAAACTTCAAGTTAAGCAAACCAAGTCCGATGAAAGTTCTGCCAGCAAAGATTCAACAACATATAAGCAAAGGCAAATATTAAAAGAAAAAATTGATATAGCCAAATTGGGAGTTGTGGCTGCTGAAAAAAATTATAACGCAGCGCTTACAGATTATAATAATACGTTGGCAAATGGATCAAAAAGAACGGTGGTAGCTCCAATTGCCGGAACAGTTAGTGCTATCAATATAAAAAATGGAGATGATCTAAGCAGACTTTCTTCTAATAGCAGTACCAATAGTGCTCCAATTATTATTGGAGACATGAATACACTTAAGGCGCAGGTTGCTGTTAATGAGGTTGATATCCCAAATGTTTCAATTGGACAAAAAGTCACAATGACATTTGGTGCTATGGAGGGTGTTACAGCTACTGGGAAAGTTGAAAAAATGGATGCACTAGGAACAATAACACAAGGAGTTGTAAATTATAATGTGACAATAGGATTTGATACAATTGATGATCGTATAAGATCCGGGATGAGTGTTTCTGCTAAAATTATAACTGGCATAAGACAAGATGTGATTGCCGTGCAAAACAGTGCGCTCAAGGTTCGCGGGAATAAAACGTACATCGAGGTTTTGGATGCTGGGTCGAAAACTCCAGAGCAAAGAAATATTGAAATTGGAAGTGCTAACAATACAGAAACTGAAATTGTAAGTGGCATTAATGCTGGCGATAATGTTGTTATTCAAACAATTGATCCAAATGCAAAAGCAACAACTACCGGCACAGGTAGCAGTGGAACTAGAATACCGGGATTTGGCGGGGGAGGAAGATGATAAATTCTTTAACTAACAACTAACAACACACAACAGACAACAAAAATTCAAAAAAGTTGTTAGTAGTAAGTTGTCAGTTGTAAGTTTATCTATGATTGAATGCAAAAATTTAAATAAAATTTATCAGACCGGAGATGTTCAAACTATTGCACTAAATGATGTTTCTTTTAGTGTTGAAAAAGGAGAATTTGTTGCTATCATAGGACCTTCTGGTTCAGGAAAGTCAACATTGATGCACATTCTCGGTGCCTTGGATGCGCCAACGAGTGGCAGTTATTTTTTGGATGGCAAAGAAGTTTCAAAATTGGAAGATGATGAATTGTCTGAGCTTCGTAGAGAAAAAATAGGATTTGTTTTTCAAGCTTTTAATTTGTTGCCGAGAACCACAGTACTTCGAAATGTCATGTTGCCATTGCTTTATTCTGATACAACAGATGAAGAGCGGGTGGAGAGAGCAAAAACCTGTCTTGCTTATGCTGGCATGGAGGAAAGTAAATTTTATAATCTTTCCAATCAACTTTCAGGAGGACAAATGCAGAGAGTTGCCATTGCTCGTTCTCTTATTAATAATCCAGCAATTATTTTGGCAGATGAACCTACTGGAAATCTGGATACGAAAACCAGTAATGTTGTCATGAAAGCCTTTCAGGAGCTCAATCAAAAAGGGCATACTATTATTTTAATCACACATGAGCAGGAAATTGCTGCGTTTGCTGGGCGAGTTATTTCTATCCGAGATGGAGTTATTGAAAGTGATATAAAAAAATAAATTTTAAATAACCAATAATCAAGAAACAAGATACAAACAAAATTCAATAATCAAATCCCAAGTAGTAATCATTTGATTTTTGTTTCTTGTATCTTGGTGATTGCAATCTATGATTGCCGATATTTTAAAGGAAACATTTTGGTCACTTTCGGCTAATAAGGTTCGTTCAGGCCTTACTATTTTGGGTATTGTGATTGGCATTGCTTCAGTTATTACGATGGTTTCAATTGGGCAAGGGGCGCAAAAAACAATTGAAAGCAGCATTCAAGCAATTGGCTCCAATCTTATTATCATAACTCCTGGTGCACAAAAAAGTGGTTCAGTTAGTGGTGGACAGGGAAGTTCACAGACACTTACTGTCGGTGATGCAGACATGATTGTTGCAGAAGTTCCTAATGTTAAAGGTATTGCACCTGAGGTATCAAAACGGTATCAACTTAATGCTAAAGGTAACAATACCAATACTCAAGTTGTTGGAACGGTGCCTGATTATCTTGGCGTCAGAAACATAGCAATTGACTCGGGGACGTTTGTTACGAGTCAACACGTCAAAAGTTCAGCAAAAGTTGTTGTGCTGGGTCCAACAGTTAGAGATGATATTTTTGGAGTGGGCGCAGATCCCATTGGACAAACGATTCGCATTAAAAATGTTGACTTTGAAGTTATTGGAGTTGCTCTTGCCAAAGGAGGCACTGGTTTTTCTAATCCAGACAATTCAGTTTATGTTCCGCTGACAAGCGCGCAACATTTCTTGTCTGGAGATACTTTTGTGACATCAATAAGTGTGGCAGCCAATGATCAAAATTCAATGACGGCAGTGCAGCAACAAATTTCAGAGTTTCTTTTAAAGAGTCACAATATTACTGACCCAGCTCAAGCCGATTTTACCTTGATGAATCAGACTGATATTATTGCAACTGCTTCGAGTATCACAGGAACATTTACAATGCTTCTTTCTTCTATTGCCGGAATTTCCTTGTTGGTAGGCGGTATTGGAATTATGAATATGATGCTTACGACAGTGACCGAAAGAACGCGAGAAATTGGCCTTCGAAAAGCAGTTGGAATTAAAAAGATTTATATTAATATGCAATTTTTGGCAGAGGCAGTGGCGCTGACATTTTTGGGAGGTTTTGTCGGTGTTGCATTGGGATGGGGAGCTTCTCTTTTGGTTTCAAAATTTGTTCCACAACTTACAACTGTGGTTTCTTTGTCCTCTGTGTTGTTGGCCTTTGGTGTTTCAGCTGCAGTTGGAATCATTTTCGGATTTTACCCCGCCCGCCGCGCTGCAAACCTGAGCCCAATGGAGGCATTGAGGTATGAATAATAGAAGTGCAATTAAAAAGTTTACAAATAAATTTTCAAAAAACGATTTCATAAAATCGTTTTTTGTTTGACTGCACCAGAGATTTATACGATGATTTAAATATATGGAAAAGCAAAAGAATATAAACAATGCGCCATTGGCGGATCGGATGAGACCTCAGACATTGGAGGAGTTTTTTGGTCAGCAAGAATTGGTGGGCGAAAAATCATTTTTAAAAAAGGCTATTGTTGATGATCAAGTTCCATCGATGATTTTATGGGGACCACCAGGATCAGGAAAAACTACCCTGGCGGAAATCATTGCCAATGAAACAAAATCTGATTTTATTAAAATTAGTGCAGTTACTAGTGGAATTAAAGAACTTAGAAAAACTATTTCCAAAGCAGAAGAAAATCAATGGCAACAGAAAAAGACCATTTTATTTGTGGATGAAATTCATCGTTGGAACAAAGCCCAGCAGGATGCTCTTTTGCCTCACGTGGAAAGAGGTTTGATGACGTTGATTGGAGCAACCACAGAAAATCCTAGCTTTGAAGTGAACTCAGCGCTTGTTTCTCGCACGCGAGTTTTTGTGCTCAATAAATTGGAAGTTGAAGATTTGGAAAAAATAATTCAAAAGGCGCTTACGGATAAAGAAAACGGATTGGGAGAAAAGGAAATTGAAATTGCACCTGAGATGATCAATGAAATTGCATTGCTGGCCAATGGAGATGCTCGTATGGCACTTAACACGTTGGAGGCAGCGGCTAATCAAAGCAGCATTATTACGCGAGAATTATTGCGTCAGATTATTCAAAAGTCTCATTTATATTATGATAAGGGTGGCGAAGAACACTATAATATTATTTCAGCGCTGCATAAATCAATGCGTGGTGGCGACGCTGATGCTAGTGTTTATTGGTTAGCCAGAATGTTAGAGGGCGGCGAACAGCCGACATATATTGCACGTAGGCTTCTTCGTTTTGCATCGGAAGATGTTGGCCTGGCTGATAATTATGCTCTTATGTTAGCAAATAATGTTTTTGACGCTTGTCATAAGTTGGGTTATCCAGAATGCTCTGTGCATCTTTCGCAGTTGGTAATTTATTTGGCTAAAGCTCCAAAAAGTGTGAGCGCATATTTTGCATATAACAAAGCCAAAAAAGACGTGCAAGATTTTGGAAATCTTCCAGTCCCAATGCACATTCGAAATGCTCCCACAAAATTGATGGAAAAATTGGGTTATGGCAAAGGATATAAATATACGCCAGTAGAAGATAGTGAGGGACAGGAATATCTGCCAAACGAATTGAAAAAAAGAAAATATTTATAAAAGACTAGATGCATCTAGTCTTTTTATTTGTGATAAATTTAGAATCTTTCTTTCTCGTCAATAAAAGTCATGTATAATGTTGGGATGATGAAGAGCGTGAAGAAGGATGAAATTGAAAGTCCAAAGATCACGGCTGATCCAAGTGCAGTCCAAGTGGCATTGGAAAGTGTGATTGGAATTATGCCAGCGATGGTTACAATGGAAGTGATAAAAATCGCTTCCAGCCTAGATTTTCCAGCATCAATTATTGATTCATTAAATGGAATGCCAGTTTTGATATTGAGGTTTATTTTGTCGATCAAAATTATGGCATTTTTAACTACGATTCCAAAGAGGGCCAAGATGCCAATCAATCCTGGAAAGCTCAACGTGACACCCAAAAGAGCCATACCAATGAAGACACCTATAAGCGCCAATGGCAGCGTGACGAGCACTATGATGGCCTTTTTGAATGAATTAAATTGAATGACCAATGTTGAAATGATCAAAATTGCTGCAATTGCCATTGCACGAATAATTGAAAGCACGGATTCATTGTTTTGTTCATTTTCTCCTCCATAAGTTATTGCGTAACCTTCTGGCATCGTGTAATTCTTTGCTAATTTTTCTTGAAACTCTTTTATGACTTCGGTTGCATTGGTGGTTCCGCTCACATCCGCAGTCAGGAGAATTGTTCTTTTTTGATCAATTCTTGTTATTGAATCAACCGATGGTGTAAGTTTTACAGTCGCAACATCTTTTATGAACACGGGCTGTTTTTTTGTGTTTAATATTTGCAGATTTTGGATTGTTTCTAAATCAGGTATTTTGTCTTTTCCAAAACGTGCAACAACATCAATATCCTTGTTGTCACGAATAACAGTTGTCACCGTTGTTCCTGAAATTGCATTTCTCAAAGATGAGCCAACAACAGTGGCATTTAAATCGTAGAGTTCCATTCTGGCATTATCAAGATCGAAAGTATATTCAGCAGGGGCATCTTTAAGTGAAATATCTGAATTAATTGTCCAGGAAATTGAATTTATTATTGGTTTCAAATCTTGTGCAATTTTGTCGAGAGTTTGCAAATTTTCGCCGCTAATTTGAGCTTGAAATGCACTGCCTGATGGTGGACCGCCGCGAGGAGCAGAAACTGTTATGGTGGCATCTTGAATGTCAGAGAGAAGGTCCCTTATTTCATTTGCGATATCGTATGCTTTAATATCCCTTTCTTCTTGCGGGGTAAGCTTTATGGTTATTGAAGATGTGTTTGATTTGTTGGCTCCACCACCGAAACTGCTTCCGCCTGATCCAGAGTTTCCAACAAGCGTAGAAAAATTGATGATGTGTTCATTTTTTACTATTCTATTTTCAACTTCACGTGTAATTTTATCTGTTTGATCTAGATTAAGACCCACTGGTCCACGAATAGTTAGATATAAAGCATCTCCATCTGCTGGTGGAAAAAATTCTGATTTTACAATGCCAACAATTGGGAGAGATGTTGCAAAAATGAAAAGTGCCAATGTTGAAAAAAGAGTTATCATTCTGTGTGTACGAGTACGCGTAATCATTCGCAGATATTTTTCATAGATCGGCAAAACTTTGTCAAAGTGAATTATTCCATGGATAAGTTTGCTTGCTAGGCTTGAATTTGCATGGTCTCCTTGGGAGAAAAGTTTTTGTTTGATGAGTGTATCATCACTCCATTCTTTTTCGACAAGAATTTTATTTTTTTCAAGAACATCTTTACCGACACCAAAATACCAGTTTAGCATCCAGGTTATGATAACAAATGAAAAAATTCCAAAAGAATAGCCAAAGACTGAATGTTGCCAAATTGCAAAAGCTCCTATAGCCAATATGAAAGATATTAAGAAAAAAAATATTTTTTTGGTAAGTCGTATTCTTTCTAGAACTGCTGCTAATGGATGATTTATCATGAGCGCAATCAAGAGTGAAGAGATCAAAGTGACAGAGACGGTTATCGGAATTGATTTAATAAATTGTCCAATTATTCCTGATGCCATAAGTAATGGTAAAAATGCCCAAACAGTTGCAAATGTTGTTGAGATAAGGACAATTTTGAAATCATGCAAAACAAGTAGCACAGCTTCTTCAGGCGTGTATTTTCCTGTTTTCATGTATTGTTTGGTGGCAGAAACAACCACGATGGCGTCATCAACCAAGAGACCCAAAGAAAGAAGCAAGGCAAAAATAGAAAGAAAATTTAGTGATGTTCCAGTTGCTTGCATAACTCCAAAAGTAACAAAGAACACCAATGGAATGGCTATGCCAGCCACAAAAGCTTCCTTTAATCCCACAATGAGAAATAAAATTCCTACAACTAAAATAAGAGTTAACAAAAAATCATGAGTCAATTGGTCAAAATCTTTTTTAATTCTATCTGCTTGATTGACTGTGTCTGAATATGTCATGTTGCCTGGAAAAGTTTTTAACATTGTTTCAATTTTTGAACGCGCGCTTTCTACTGTTTCAATAACTGATCCGCCAGTTCTTTTGACAATCTGAATGGTTACAGCATTTTGTGGCGTGCTACCATCAATAGAAAAGCGAGAATAGATGGTTTTTTCGATAGCTTTTTCTTTAACATCAGCGATATCTTTTAGATATACAATAGATCCCTGGGTTGTGTGCAAGATAGAGATATCGCCAAGTGTTTTTGCATCATAAAAACGTCCATCGCTACGAATTGGATAGTTGAATTTTTCTCCTTCAAAATTTCCAGCCGGGATAGCTTTGTTTGTTGCTGAAATGGATTGATTGGCTTGGTCTGTTGTAATGTTGTATGCAGCAAGTTTTTGTGGATCATAGGCAACCTCAAATTCACTTTGATCTCCACCGGAAAGATTAACTTCGCGAATCCCTGGAATTTTTTCAAGTTCATCTTGTATTTTTTCACCGTATGTTCTCATTGTGAAATCATCGTATGGTCCAACAATTGCAAAGGTAACAATCGGCGTGTCATCCAAGGATATTTCTCTAACTTCGGGATCTTTTGCATCAAGAGGGATGTCTTTTCTAATTGTGGGCAACTTGTCTCGCAATTTTCTTACTGAATCATCAATATTTTGATTGGCATCAAATTCAACAACGACTGTTGAAAATGAATTGGCTGAAGTGGATGTTATTTTGTTAATCCCACTAACACCAGAAATGGCAGTTTCAATTTTTTTTGTGACAAGTTCTTCGATATCAGAAGGGGATACTCCAGGATAAGCAGCACTAACGATGGCGGTCGCTATCTTAACTTCAGGATTTGATTCTTTTGGTAGTTGACTAAAAGAATATATTCCCCAACCTGATATTAAGATTATTAATAAAATTACAACTCGAAAATTAGAAACAAAAAAGTTCAACCAAGTATTTCTTTTTTCTGGCGTAAATTCAAGCTTGTCCAAATAAGCACTGTCTGTAGAATTAAAATTGGAATCGTTTTCTTTTTCCATAAATTTTTTTGTGTAGTTTAATTTTGCAAAACAATATTCTCTCCATCTGCAAGCAACTTGTTTCCATCAACAATAAAAAGCGTTTCTGGCAAAGCCTCTATTGAAATTTCGGCTGTTTCTCCATTTACATCAACAATTGAGACATTTTTTTTCTTCGCAATATTATTTTCAGCCACAAAAATGAAATTTTCATTTTGTCCGATGCTTATTGCCGATAATAGCAGAATGAAATGGTTTTCTTTTTGAGTTGTGTTGGCGATTTCTATTAAGACATTTATAATTGTCCCAGATAACAAGGAAGGGGTATATTTTTCAGGATAGGCTTCTATGAGAAAGCGTTTTGTTGTTTGATCGGCCGTGATTGCAATGCTTTGTATCAAGAGGGAATGACGTGAGCCATCGTCATCGACAGCATAAATTTTTTGTCCACGCATCAACTTTTTCTGTTGTGAAGAGTCAACAAAAAACTGCACTTTAATCTTTGAAGATTTACTAACTGTCGCAATCAATTGACCAAGTGAAACTGAATCTCCAACTGAAACAGCTTTATTGGTAATTACACCGGAAATTGGACTGATTGCAATGTGGTTATCAGTAGAACCCGTCAATCCCAATAAGGCATTTTCATATTGAAGTTTTGCTATATCTCGTTGTGCTTTTGCATTATCTCTTTGCACGCGCGTTGATGAAGAAGAATCTTGCAAATCCTTGTAAACATCTTTCGTCAGTCCATAATTTTTTTTGGCTTGCTCTGCTGAGATTTCAGCTTGTTGTGTTTGGAGATTATTAAAATTACCATTGCTTTCCAAATTCTCAGCATCTTCTATTTTGGCCAGCAGAGACCCGGCACTTATTGGTGCGCCTATATTGTTTGGAGCAATCACGATTGTGCCAGATGATTTTGCTGTGATTTTAATTTCCTGATCGCCAACAACATTTGCTGGAAGTTGAATTTTTTGTGAAAACGTTTTGCTTTCAGCTGCTGACTTAACAGAAACTATGGTGGATTCTTTTGGCACATCTTGCAGAACCTCTGGAGGTTTCTTTGATATTTTAAAAACTGCAAGAAAAATGATTAATACTGCAGACATAGATACAATAAGCTTTGTTTTGTTCATATTTTTTTCTAAAATTTAAATATTTTTTCCAATTCACTTTCCTCGCTGTCAAGAATGGAATTTAATTTTTTAATAAAAGCTTTGTGTTGTGCAATTTCTTTCTCACTGAATTTTTTTTCAAAAGATATCTGAGCTTTTTGGAGTCTTTTTTCAATGCCAAGCATCATTTTCTTCCCAGTTAATGTTAACTCAATCAACACTTTGCGCTTGTCTTTTTTATCGCTCGCATAAGTTCTGAGAATATGGTTTTCCTTCTCCAAAAAATTTAAGCGTTGACTTAGATTTGATTTTGTTGCGCCGGTTATTTCAATCAATTTGCTTGCAGTTAGCGGACCTCTGTTTTTTAGCAATTTTAAAATTTTCATGCTAGTTGATGATAGTCCCATTGGTTGAAAGATATATTTATTAGCAATAGATTCAAGTCTATGTGCCAGACAGATGATTGGTTCAACTGGTGAAGATGGGTCAACAATTTTCATGTAGCGTTTATTATTAAGTTAATGTATGAATAGTTTATCAATAAACTACATTTTGTCAAACGTTATTTGCTGAAGTTGGAGCAAGCCCAGTATATTCCAATACAGAAATGGGCCCCCAAATGTAATCTACAATATTGGGCATTTTTGAAAAATTAGCTAACTTTGATTTTAGAAAATACCTTCATTTTTTCCTTCCTCATTTCTTTACCTGCTTC
>Ga0209319_1001613_pt1 | contig 17413 bp, 26 predicted proteins | sample RifGroE2_FD_184000 | JGI IMG/M metagenome (GOLD analysis project Ga0209319, IMG submission 184000) | Groundwater microbial communities from Rifle, Colorado - Groundwater E2 (SPAdes) (version 2) | ecosystem: Environmental > Aquatic > Deep subsurface > Groundwater | place: Rifle, Colorado, United...
TTTTTGCTGCAGAGTTAAGATTTTACACTCCCAAATTTCAATAGGAATCCAAATACCCTTTACTTTTCTTTTCGGTTTATCTTGATCAAAAACTTCCATCAAAAAATCCCCATAAACAAAAATAGCTCACTAGAAAATGAGGTCGCGAAGGCTGGCGGGCCTACTCATAATCTAGTGAGCTAAACATTTTATTCCGCCAAATAAGAGACGCGACCCTCTTAATAGGATAATATAATTTAATTATATAAAAATTTAAATCTTTATTTTTGGTTAATTTAAATTTTTATATTCCCCTATTAAATGAACTGGTTAAGGTTATTTGGCGACGTCCCGGCCATCATCTTTTCATAGGCCATTTGATCCAAATAAACCCGGTCGGCATACTTTTTTTGCCTCTTCATATCCGGGGTCGCACTTCAAAACCGTAACTTTCTTGCCACCATAATAAGATGATATTGTCCATTTCTCCCTCGTTTTAGATCCCTGTTTTTCTTCAATCTGATCAGTCATAATCCCAAATCCGCCATCAAATGATTAGCATCCACCTGCTTCATCTTGCCTGGATCTGTTCCAAATCCATCCAGAATCTTGGTTTTGACTCCACGAAAATTTAATGCTGCTTCCAGTTTCCTGGCCTGCTCTTGGGCCTGGTCTTCCGGATCAAAAAGTATAAAAAGCATTTTAAACTTACTCAATAATTTCACTTGCGCCAGGGTATATTTTATACCAAATAAAGATAAAGCCCCGAACCCCAATCGCCATACATCAGTCACTCCCTCGACAATAACCGCTCGCTTGTCATCTGACCGGCCGTAATAGATTGTCTTCAGATTAATGATTTCCCGTTCTTCCGGGCAGGCCAGGTACTTCATTTTATGTCGTTCAGTAATATGCCGGCCCTGGAAAGAAACAACCTTCCCATCCCATTCAATAGGTATGATGATCCGGTTACTGTAATCAATTATTTTCTGTTCTTTACCTCTTCCGATTGATAGGGAGGCAATAGGTCCGGTGCCGAGAATACCCCACTCCTTTTCAATATAATCGGGGTCGAATTTGCGTTTCTGGAGATATTTTCGATGATGATCCCGCATAGCGCCGGTACCAGATGGGTACTTGAAGCTGGACTTGACGAGTTTAATCTGGGCGTCTATAGATGGGCCGGACTCGCCTGAAAGGCGGTACTGGCGAAGTATCTCTTTAATTTGCGGGATGGGTTTCTGCAGGATTTCTTTCAGGACTTTCGAGGATTGGTGACCACCACAGCGCCAGCAGACAAAAGCGCCGGCAAACTTACTCCGGGAATCAATACAATATCCGAGGTGGAAGCCCTGATTACCATTACATAGTGGACACTCAATCTGCACCCAACCGGCCCGGCAATGCTTGTGTCCATGGTCCCGATATTCGATATTGAAGTCTCGGTATAGTTTGAGGATATCAATCATTGCTTGTTCATTTCACGAAGTGTTTCATACTCTTTTTTATATTCTTCTACAAATTTATTATCACGATGATAATTCATACAAAAAGAATAAATTGCTTGCTCCATTGATTTCCATTTAAAATAGAACATTTAACATCCTCCTTTATTGATTTTCCCTATTATACTAATTTTTTCAATAAACCGGCCAATAAATCATCTTTCTCTGTCTCGATTCCATCCAAAGCCCCATCAAAAACTTTCCTCTTTTTATCCAGCAGCTTTATTATATCATTTTCAATGGTTCCGTCAGCGATTAAATAAAAGGCATTCACCGAGTCATGCTCCTGACCGATCCTATATACTCGGTCTTCAGCCTGGGCATGCTTGGTCCAGGTCCACCAGAACTCGACGGTACAAGTCGCCCTGGCGGCAGTAAGGGTGATTGCTTCAATGGCATCCTTCCCGCCGATAAATAATTTTGCTTTCAAATTCGGAATATATTGTTCACAGGCGGCTGGATCGCTTTTGTGTTTGTCCTGAACTACCCCGCAGGTATCGCATTTCTGGAATTCATAAACGGAAGTCTTATCTTTGGAGTGAACTGCAATCTTTTTGAACCGTTCCAATAACATTTGCTGGATCTCTTGATGCTCACAAAAAACAACCAGTTTATCATCCGTTTCAAGAAACTCTTCAATCCATTCATAAACTGCCGGCATTTTATGAATGGATTGGGCAAACTTCAACTTCTCAATCTGGACCATGGCTGCGGCCGGGTTATATTCAAAGGTCTGCATCCGGCCTTCATCATCTCTTTTCCAGTCTCGGTCAGCCCAGGCTTTGAATTCTTTCATGCCGGCAGCATATATCTTTTCGTCATATTCAATCGGGATGATCGAGCGGATCTTGTCCGGGAGTTCTTTGAGAACATCGACTTTATTTCTCCGGATCATTATATACTGCAGCTTTTCGTATAGCTCCGGGATATGACTGGCCCCGGTTACAACCCATCCCCAATCCCCCTCGTAAGCGCCACAATAGCGTTTTGCATAATCCCAATAGGAAGGGAAGAGCCAGGGAGAAAGAAGGTTTACGGCGGCAAACAATTCGATAGGACGGTTATCAAATGGGGTGCCGGACATGGCAATGAATTTCTCGATTGAAGTGCCAAGACTTTTGAATGCTTTTGATCGGTTGGCCTTGGGGTTCTTGATATAGTGGATTTCATCTCCAATCAATACCTTGAAATCAGTTGCCAACAATACCGGCTCCCATGCCTTCAGGATATCGTAATTGATTATTGTAACTTGTTCTTTGATCTTTTTGATACCTGGCTTCCGGCCTTTGCAAATAAAAATCGATCTACCCGGGAGCCAGATATTAACTTCATTCCGCCAATTGAGTTTCGAGCCACCGGTTGTGACTATCAGGATCGGTATTTCTTCAATGAGATGGCAATACGCAAGGGCCTGGACTGTTTTGCCGAGACCCATATCATCCCCGAGTAAGGCCCGGCCACCTTTTGCATGGATGAAATTTACCCCTTCATTTTGGTATTCACGAAGAGTCCCAGGTAGGCCGGGGATCTCAATTTTGCCAGTTAGAGTCGAGGCTTTGCGGCATACTTTTCGTTGCTTCCGGCGCAGATCCCGATGGAAAGAGAAGCCCCACTCCTTGAGGTGGAGAAGGTTATCGAGGGTAAACTGGCAACTATATGAGTCATCGCTGGCCCGGTATCGTCGATTGAATAGTTGCTTGGTGCGGATGGCATCGGCCCGGTCATTGGTTTTCAGGCGGATTGAGATACCATCAAGCCAGGCAATTTTGTCATATTGGGAGTGGGTTTCTTTCTTTTCGGGAGAGACAATGACTTCCAATCCCGTTAGTTTATCATGGTATTTCGGTAGTATTCTGGCGGCAGCTTGTAGCTGCGGATCAGAGAGTAAACCGGTTGATTCATACTGCCGCGCCAGGGTTTTAAGGATTTTCTGTTCGGTGCATTTGAAATCCTTATCTCCACCAAAAAGATGGAGAAGCGCGGCAATAGTATAATCTGGATCGGCCTTTATGAGTTGGCGGAGTTGCATTACAATAAGGTCAAGGTTATGGAGATTGATTGTGATGAAATTTTTCCTTTTCTGCAGGCTCCCTTTCTACCAACCCAATAGGAATATACCGAATCATCCGCCTTTTTAAATTGTCGATATTTCCTCGATTTGGAGGGCAGAATTTCAACCAAACCTCTTGATTTTAAAAATTCAACGACCTTTTCTTCTTTGGTTTGCTTTGCCATATCCCCACCTCAATTCTGAAAAGTTGATCTGATTTGATTAAACGCCTGCTCAATCCCCTGGCCCTTGAATCCCATATCCCGCATGGTCCGTTCAATGGTTTTCCGGATATTGCCGGCGGAATTCCCCGCTGTGATATTGGTCATTTCCTTTGGTGATTCAAAAATGATCCGCAATACTTGTTTTGCCTCGACCCCAAGGGAAGAAAGTGATTCAAGGAATTCATACCGCTGGTGACCGCTCGGCCTATGGTCTGCTACATCAACTTCTTCATTCATTGCCGGGAATTTCTTCCCCTGGGTTTTCAAATACTGAACCATGGCATTACGGCAGGTAGTATGAATCAGGGTGGACAATTCGCAACCATGATCCGGATTGAATTTTTTGATGGCCCTCAGCATTGCGATAGTTCCTTCCGACTTGAGGTCATCGAATTCATGGCCGGTTGTCTTGGCAAAGGACCAGGCGAGTTTATTTACTTGGGAAATATGTTTTTCGACGAGCTGGTTGGTGGTCATTTTAAACCTCCATCAAAGTAAAAACCTGGTTGATAAGATTTATATATCGCGTGGCATATTTGTTGTCTTTATGAGTATTGGAGATGGCTTTTATAAACCGTGAAATATTGCCATTGAAACATCCACAAATTACTTGGGTATCTCCAAAACAATCCCAGTAAATTTTAGTTTCTGAATTTCTACTTCCGATATCTTGAAAAAAGATCCGGAATGGGTTTGATTTAAAGTCCTGGCAGTCCTGGCAGTCCTGGCAGCCCTGGCAGCCCTGGCAGTCCTGGCAGCCCTGGCAGTCCTGGCAGTCCTGGCAGTCCTGGCAGCCCCGGCAGTTCCGGCAGTTCCAGCAGTTCCAGCAGCTCCAGCAGTCCCGGCAGTTCCAGCAGTTCCAGCAGTCCCGGCAGTTCCAGCAGTTCCAGCAGTTCCAGCAGTCCCGGCAGTTCCAGCAGTTCCAGCAGTTAATAAGTGATTTTGATTTTTCTTCCGCTTGCTTTTTTGTATTGGTATTACAGTTCCAGGAATTATTATTTGAATCAACCCACCGTTCATCTACTTTTTTCATTTTAATCTCCTAATATCGGGTTATTGGTTGCTGCCTGGAAACGTGGTCCTGATAATCCATTTCCCCGGCTATTCCAAAAAGAACAAGAAACAAAATTGCAACAAGGATCTTAATAATTGAGCTGGCCATATCTTGCTCCTTTGTTTTCGAGTTTCTGTTTGATTCCCATAATTTCCGGGGCATAGGTGATGAAGGAAATTATTATAATAGAAATGAAACCAACCATAAACCAAAAACCTGCTCGATTACCCATAATTTTCCTCCTCAATAATATCAGATTTGGGCACTAAATCTACAGCCCTTTGATAAGCAACGGTATAAAACAACTTTGCTAAATCCTCCTGGATTTTCTGTACCCGATCATAATGCTCAACCAGGTCCGTAGCTGGAAGCCCTCGCAGGATGGCCAGTTCAAGTTCGATTGCTGTTATATTCCAGTCTGGATGTTTCATATTTTAACCTTTACCCGCCGGAGCGGGCTTTGAGTGGTTAGTAAAAATTATCAATATTTACCATAACTTTGCATTTTGCATGTTGGTAATAAGTGTTTTTCCAACCGAAATTTGCAAGATACGCTTTTGGAACATATTCGCCAGTTGTATTTTTACGATAACCAAAGGTAACCGAGGTAAGATATTGACTATCATCACCAACTATGATTTCAGTTGCAACTCCACAATGATGAGCCCGAGCTATTTGATTGGCCGTTTTAATTGCTTTGCGAGGTTTCATGACATTCTCCTTGGTTGGGGTTTGCCCTGCTTGGGCTCAATCTTTATCTTATGTCTTATTATATATTGGTCTGTACTAGAGGTCAAGGTATATTTTAAGATTTTAATAACTTTCTTTGCATTTATTGATGTATTGCAAAGCCGTTGAATTTATATCACAATTTGGATATCCTAGCTCGACCTCAGCGGCATATCTACATTCTGCCGCTTCTAAAAGGGTTTTAAATCTACCAATTGTTGTATGCCTGCCTTTTTGGGGAGTTATGCCAGCTATAAATCGATTGCTCTTTTTGCAATAGAATACCCCCATTACCCCGGTTTTATTATTTTTATTTATAGTCCTGTTTCTTGAATTACAGGAAACTGAAACTTCTCTAAGGTTTACCCAGCGATTATCCCATCGAATTCTATTGATATGATCGACAATATTTTCTGGTAAATATCCTCGCATATAAAGAAAGGCAAGGCGATGAGCCCTATAATAGTGGCCATTCACCCAAATATATACGTATTCGTTTTTTCTTTTGAATTCTCCATTCTCAAAATGTATTTTTTCTCCACACCATCTTTTCGAATCAGCCCCATAGATTTCTTTCAATCGCTTGGCGTAATCGGGATTTCTTTTTTTGGTAAAGATACCGGTTTCAGGATCATACTTATATGCCCTTTTCAATTCTCGCTGAGTCAATTTATTTTTCATTCTGATTCTCCTTTGTTTGGTAAATTTCGATCTTTATACCCCCATAATAACCTATTCCCCAATAAATATAAAATCATTTATTAAGATTATATAAAAAATTAATTCTCCTTTGATTCTTCGCAAATCTAATATATATGGTAAATATAAGGGGAAGGAAATTAACAAGAAACCCTCCACCCCAGAAATCCAGCCCCATATATATCAACCTCAACAAGTACAAAATTATGGTTCGTCAATCCTCCCCAGGCCTCCAAAACACAATACAGAAGCCAACACTCAAATATAAGCCCGCCGGCAAAGGCCCCATCAAGGCTACCCCGCTCCTGAAGATAAATCCCAATGATTCCACCGTCAAAAGAAAATGCGCCAGAAGATATAATAAGATAAACGAACTCCAAAGGCAGATTAAACAAATACAAGAACAAATGCACGCCGGGGTCGAGCCCATATATAAGAAGGATACCCATCCGGCATTGGCTCTGTCGTATTGTTTACTTGGTTGTACGGATGAAAAGTTGGCTAGGTTGTTGGGGATACATGTTGAGACGTTGAAGTTGTGGCGGGAACAGGATGACGAGTTTGACTTTGCAATAATAGAGGGGCGTGAAGTAGCCAATGCAAACGTGGCCAAATCCCTCTATCATCGGGCGTGTGGCTACAGTATGGAGGAGAAGGAATATCGCCAGGAATTCAAGAAGGATATCGATGGCAATATACTCCGGGATGAAGACGGTTACCCCATACGAGAGATCATACTGCATAAGCTAGTAAAGAAACATATGCCGGCCGATGTCGCCAGTGCTAAGTTCTTTTTGTGGAATCGTACCAAAACACTTCCCAAGGCCGAACAATGGAATGATCGCCAGGATATTGATATTACCACCGGCGACACTCCAATTGGTTCTGCGGTTATCATACTCCCCCAAAAGGAAATGGTTGGATGACAGCAGCAATGCCTCAACAAGAAGTAATTGAGATCAAACCCCAGGCGGGGCCGCAGACTCAGTTTCTTGCGTGTTGGGCAGATGTTGTCTTTTATGGTGGTTCGGCCGGAGGGGGAAAATCATTCGCCCTTCTGCTGGAACCCTTATATCATGTAAACAATTCCAAATTCGGCGCGGTCATTTTCCGCCGGACCACCAAACAGATTACTTCAGAAGGTGGATTGTGGGATGAGGCGTCGGAGTTGTATCCGACCATTGGCGGCAAACCGAATCAGAATGAGTTGTGTTTTCGATTCCCCTCCAAGATGGCAATTAGTTTTGCCCACATGGAGCACGAGAAGAATCGTCTCGACTGGCAGGGATCGCAGATTCCCTTGATTGGGTTTGATGAGATATGTCACTTTACCTGGAAACAGTTTTCGTACATGCTTTCCCGGAACCGGTCCATGTCAGGAGTCCCCGGTCGGATACGCGGAACCTGTAATCCCGATCCTGATTCATGGGTCCGGAAGTTTATTGACTGGTGGATCGGTCCAGATGGTTTTGTTATAGCCAGTAGATCCGGTGTAATTCGCTGGTTCATTCTGCTTGGTGATGAAGTTATATGGGGTGATTCAAAACAAGAATTACTTGACAAATACAGTACCGATGCTGAGCCCGTTAAACCTCTCTCCTTTACTTTTATTCGTTCAACAATCAACGATAACAAGATTCTCCTCCAAAAAGATCCAACATATCTTGCAAAACTGAACGCTCTCCCTCGGGTTGAACGGGCGCAGCTTCTTGAGGGGAATTGGAATGTACGGCCAACCGCTGGCAGTTACTTCAAACGAACTGATTTTGAAATAGTGAATGCGGTGCCGGCCGGGGCAAAACGAGTTCGGGCATGGGATCTCGCCGGGACTGATCGAGACCCGGAAGACCGGAAGGCAAAGAAAGATGGCGGACCGGCATATACAGCCGGGATCAAGATGGCCAAGGTTGCTGGGGTTTATTATATCGAGGATTCTACTCGCTTCCAAATCGACGCCAGTAAAGTAATTGACTCCATCAAGAATATAGCCAGCCAGGATGGTAAATTGGTACCGGTACGATTACCGCAAGATCCTGGCCAGGCCGGTAAGAGCCAGGCAAAGGCCTTCGTCAAAGAATTGGCCGGTTATACGGTAAAGACATTGCCGGTTACAGGGTCAAAGGAATCTCGGTGGCTACCATTGGCCAGTCAGGCTCAGGCGGGGAATGTAAAACTGGTTCGTGGCCTTTGGAACGAGCCGTTTTTGATCGAAGCAGAAAACGCCCCAGAAGGGAGGTTCAAGGATCAGTTAGATGCGGCAGCGGATGCCTTTGATGAATTAACAAATACAAAACGAGTAGGGACGTGGTGATGATAAAGCCTATAACAGTTGATATATCAGTTTCGATTGAGCAAGTAGAAGAATTAAAAAAAATAACAGATGATGCTACTGTTGCAATACGAAATCTTGCATCATCTGTTAAAGTTGCAATTAAAGCTATGAATGAGTTTGGGGAAGCATGCAGGACTTTTGATATTAACAATGAGATCAAATAATGGCCAGTAATCCAGCAGCGAAACATCTTTATCCGGTATATCAGTATTTCCAGTATGGTCACTTGCCGGAGTCTCTTCAGGTTCCTGCTAAACTCATTGCTGATCTGGCAGATATTATGATGGATGAATTGCCAGACGGCCCGGAGAAAGCAGAAGGGTTCAGAAAATTGCTCGAAGCAAAAGACTGCTTTATTCGTGCGGGGCTGAAAATACAATGAGGCGTAATTCACCAGTTAAGTTGACCACCAATGAGAAGGATGAGCAGATCCGCCGGGTAGCTTTATATCGGGCATTGCAGTCTGGTATTGTTGGTTCAAGGCTTACTTATGGCAATACCACCACATTCGGAGGATTGAGGGATGTATATACCGCTCTCGGCTATCCTGGGCTCGACGGGATCAAATTCTCGGACTATTACCACCGCTACAGGCGGCAAGATATCGCCGGCAAGGTTATCGAAAAACCTGTTGAGGCGAGCTGGCGTCGTTTACCAATTGTACGCGGCACGGATGGTAAATCAGATGCCTACAAAGAGGCTTGGGAAGAGTTAGAAAAGCGGTTGGGCATTTACAATATCCTGATTCGTGCCGATAAGGTTTCCGGTATTGGCCAGTATGGTGTTTTGCTGCTGGGATTTAATGACCAGGCAGAGAACCTTGGCCAGCCGGCAGAAAGCGCCAGTGAACTTCTGTATCTCCAGCCCTTCACTGAAGCAAACGCCCCCATCAAGCAATATGTCACCGATCCAAAAGACCCCCGATTTGGCCTGCCTCTTACTTATGGATTGAGAATAGCCAATACTCCTGGTACGGCATCCACTCTGGAAACAACCGTCCATTACAGCCGGGTTATTCATATAGCCGACAATCTCCTTGAGTCGAATGTGCTTGGTCTTCCTCGCTTGGAACGCATTTATAACAGACTGCTCAATATGGAGTTGATTGTCGGCGGTTCTGCTGAGATGTTCTGGCAAGGTGCTTTTCCTGGTATGGCATTTACGGCGGCAGAAGATACTACCATTCAACCTCAAGATGCTGCTGCCTTGGAAGAAGAGATCCAGAAGTACGTACACAACCTGGAACGCTATATGAAACTCCAGGGGTTGGATGTAAAGAGTCTGGCCCCTGCTGTTGCTGATCCTACGCAGCATGGTGAACTGCAGCTGAAGATGATTTCCATTGCTACTGGTATCCCGAAGCGAATTCTTGAGGGCTCAGAGCGTGGTGAATTGTCCAGCAGCCAAGATACAGAAGCATGGGACGATCAGTGTGATGGTAGGAGAAAGACCTTTGTTGAACCCTGCATATTGCGGCCGGTATTGGACAAGCTGAATGCTTTTGGAATCCTGAAAGTGCCGGCTGGTGGATACGAGATTGAGTGGCCTGATCTATCCGCACCAAGCGATAAAGATAAGGCAGAGACAGGCCTGATTCGTTCTGAAGGATTGTCCAAGTATCTATCATCTCCGGATGCTCAACTCTCTATGCCGCTGGAACAGTATTTACTGGAGATTATGGAACTGGCAGAAGATAAGGTTGAACGAATAATGACAGCGTTGAAAACTTATATTCCTCCTATGGCTGCTGATGATGGCCAGGGGGATGATGATCTTGATATTAAAACAACTGAGGAATAACAATGCCGAATCCCTTTAGTACACCAGACGATACTATTATCAGAACAAAGCTCCCGGTATTTGCCCCCAGGCGAATTATATCTGTGGCTGCATATGTTGAGTGGGTACCGGATGAACCGGATAAGGCGTTTTTTAGCAGCGATTATTCTGCTTTTACCATTGGCGCTGATTCTTCATCTGGATCGACTTACATTGATCTTTCTCCAGGCCAGGTAATTGGCATTAATCCTGGCACGACATTTACATTTAATACTGCTGTTGATCTTGCGGTAATGTAATGAATTTGTCACTCGGTTTAATTGGTGGTCGTCGAGGATTAAGGCCAGATCCCACTAATTTGCTGGCCTACTGGCCAAACAGCCCCATCGTATCCGGCAAACTCATCGCCAGAGCGCCAGCGGCTTCCCACACCACCCAGCAAGTAAAGAGCAGCGGCTTCCTCGGCGCAGGCAGCGCCACAGTAACCGGCCTGTTGACCACCGACACCATCACCGCCACTGGCGACGCTCCGACATGCAGCGTGGATGGTACGCTGACGTTTCCTGGGCCGGATTGCTGGGATATTGACGTGTTCCGGGATGGCGTATTGTGGGCGAGTTGGAAGGGGATCAATGCGGGGAAAGATGCTGAACTTGACGCTTCGGGTAATGGCCATCACCTGATCGGAATCGTGGGTACGACGATTACCGAACGTCTCGACGGCAGCGGGACGATGTGGGCGAATGAGGTTGGGTTCTCGGTTGCTGATGGCACACAGTATCTCGACCTCTACATGAAAACCGCTGTCGGCGCAGGCTGGCGAATCCCTGCATTTTATGGCGGCTCTGGTTGTGCTGCTTACGTGTTTGAGGTGTAAACATGGCTACTACATATTATATTGATCCTGATATCGCCGCCTCTGGGAATGGATTAACTCCGGCAACAGCAAAAAAAACATGGGCTGAGGTGTCCATGTCGGCAGGCAATAGTTATCTCCAAAAGTGTGGGACAACCGCCGCCGAGGTAGTAACTATAGGAGGGAATGGTACACAGGCCAGCCCTGTAACATTAGGAAAATATGGGGAAGGTATAAATCCAATAATCACCTCTAGCAGTTCTGGTAGCGGTGTTATTATTGCCGTAACAAAAGGTGGCATAAAGATTGAAAACCTGACCATCATTAACACCTCAACAACGGTAAACTCGTCTGCAATCCTTATTTCTGGGACCGCTAAAACAGATTGGACGTTGAATAATTTATCTGTTACAGCAAAATCATTTGGTGTCAATTGCTCGATGCCGGTCACTCGGCTGTCGATCAACAATATATCGGTGTCTGCCCTCGATAGTACGTCGATGGCAAACGGGGTTTATGTGTACGGCAACCCCTCGGTGGATGTGTCTATAGATGGGTACCATAACATTTCAAACAGCGGAGGGCCGATTGTTAGATATACGGTAAACCCCACAGTTATAAACAGCGATGTCGAGCAGATTAGGATATGGAACGCGTCCGGGGTTGTTACAATGTCAGGGAATATTTGCATTGCATCAAAAATCGACTCAAATGATTCAGCAATGCAAATATTTGATTCTGATTTTAGCGCCGGAACGGTTGAAAATAATAACATTTCTGATGTCAGTAATGGGATGGGGTTTTACAACGTCGTTGGCCCGTTAGATATTAGAAACTGTATCGTAGAGAGATGTGGGGCTGGATTTAATGTGTACGGGGCATCCGGGAGCGATGGTATTGATTTCTACGACTGTGCGGCTATTGATTGTCGTGGAGATGGGTTTATTACAACCAGTGGTGCTCATGATATATCTTTTACTCGGTGCATCTCCGATGGTTGCGGAAACAAAACAACGACAGCGGCAGGGGATGGATTTACTACGCATCTCGGAGATTACAACATCACCTTTACAAATTGTATAGCAGTGAACAACACTGCAAGCGGGTGGGCGCTAACCGGAACAAGCAGCGGGGAGTTATTAAACTGTCTGGCGTATAATAACGCTGGAGATTGGAGCGTTGAGGGCGGAGGAGCGCTCGATCAGGTACGAGGGGGGATATACATCGCCGTAACAGATGTAAACGCAGTGTCTGGATATTCATGGAGGATAAAAAACTGCATTGTTTTAAATAATTATCCTGTTGAGATTTTTCTCGGGGACGCAAACAAGGACTTGGTGGAGCTTGATTACAATTGTCTGTATGAGCGGACATCAGGGAATTTGGCAACACTTGATAGCCTCGCAACAAAAATAGACTGGGCAACGTATCACGCAGCCTATGAAGCACATTCAATTCACGCCGACCCACTGCTGGTAGATGCTCTGGATGGGGATTACAACCTATCTTCAATCTCTCCATGTTTGCAAGCGGGGATTGAATCAGGAATTACGACTGACTATGTGGGGAATCCTGTCTATGGGTTGCCAATAGGCCCGTTCTCGTATCAGTACACTCGATCTTTCGCACCAATCAGTCTCCCCGGCCCCCTCGGCATAGACGGCCAATTCGACGGCACAGTCTTCCCGATCGGCAACTTCCAAGCCCCCCTCGGCGCACCATTACAACTTGTGCTCGGCAGCGCCCCCATTGATCTGTCTGCGCTGGTGCCGACAGCTAAGATACGGATTGGGGATAAGGGCATGGCGGTCTACAGTGCGGACCTCGATGCTGCGGGGATTTTGCGTGCTGATCGGGTGGTGGGGGCGTGATTGAGAAGCGGGCAGCGGTGATGGTGCCTGAGTTTATGGGCTTCACACTGGCTGACGTTATCGCTGATGCTCCTGAAGTCTGGCAACCGACGATGGTTGATGGGGTTGAGGTGCCGAATATTCAGAGATGTTCGATGGAGGGAATGTGAACCGCATAATCAATACCCTGCTCGTCATCCTCGCCGCCGAACTGGCGGCGGTGCTGTGGGTTGGCTTCGGGCCGATGTGATGAGCAAAGCAGAGAAAATAATATCTGGTATTTTATGGTTCACCGCTATAGGGCTTATAATTTCTCAGTTATTTGGTTGCAGTAAAACATATCTTGAACCAGTAGAACAATTACCGATTGAAGAGATGTTTCAACCTAAATCACTTGAGTTATCAAAAGTTAAACAAATAGATAGTTTTACAAATTGGAATAAATTCTGGTTAAGTACGGCAGTAGCCGGGCAAGTAGCAGATACATTAACTACATTCGATAAGCTGGATGAAGGATATATTGAAGTGAATCCTTTATTTGGAACAGATCCAGATAGGGGATTTTTTATTGCTTCAAAAATAGCTGCGACCGCATTCGTTATCTGGATAGCTGAATATTACTTTAAAGATGATCCAAGGCAGCAGGAATATAGAAATTGGTTATACGGAACATTCGGAGTAATTGGTGGAAGCTTTGCTTTATGGAATTCACAACAGTAAACTAATATGATATCTCTCTTCCTTACAAATTCGATTGACCCCACTCGGACTATTACCCTCCGTAATAAGTTCGTGGCCGAGATGCGCAATCGGTTTGCAAGTTTGATGATAGATATCCGCCAGGCCATAGTCGAACTCGATGTATTTGGCCTGGTAGAAGAAACAAGAGTTATTGTAAATGCCAGCGGATTATCTTCCAAACAATATGACTTCCCCAGGACCGATCAGAAGGTTGAGGCATTTGTCAAGTGGTTGAAAGCAAAGAACGAGGAGTATTTCTTCACGGATGGCAAGCAGGGTTTGCGGATGGCTTTTGATTTAATCAGCTCCGATCCCAACTCCGCCAGATCCACCTGGATGAAATTATACATCGATAGCGCATATCAACAGGGGATCAGAAGGGCCAGGCAGGAACTCAGGAAAAAGGGGATAGAAATCGATGAAGGCCAACTCGGAGGAGAACCAATCGTTTCTGCTTTTAATGGTCCAGTTCATGCTGATCGTGTTGGTCTTATCTATACAAGAGCATATTCGTCGCTTCAAGGCATTACTGCTGAGATGGAGTCAGTGGTATCCGATGTCCTGGCAATAGGCCTGGCTGACGGCCGAGGACCAAGAGAGATTGCGCGACTATTAAATAAGGCGATTACAGGCGATGGCATTGGCGCTGACTTATCGATTATAGATTCCCTTGGCCGGAAGATCCCGGCAAGGCGAAGGGCGGAAGTACTGGCCCGTACTGAAGTTATTCGGGCACACCATTCAGCTAATATTGGTGAGTATAAGGCGGCTGGTATTCTGGGGATCAATGTTCAGGTGGAGTGGCTGACCGCTGGGGATAGTCGAGTATGTCCCAAGTGCTCCCCAATGAATGGCAAGTTGTTTCAGATTGATGAGGCTGAGTATATAATCCCGGCACATCCACAATGCCGGTGCGTGGCTTTGCCGTATATTCCGGAGGATTGAAATGAAACTAATTCTTCAACCGGAATATAGCAAATATTGTGGTCAGGCCTGTGTGGCTATGATAACGGGGTTAAGTATAAATGAAATTTTGAAGATAAAAGGGATTCCAAAAGGAGCAACAGGAATCCGTCATTTAAAAATAGCTTTAAATAATTATCAAATAAAAATTGGAAAAGTCAAACTGAAAGCACCAAAAACTAAACGAATATCTTTATATAAGGTTAGATGGCCAGATAATAAAAGGCATTGGGTTGTTTATGAAAATGGAAACATTTATGATCCAGCATTTGGGATTAATCCAGAATGGCCTTTGGGCTCAAGAATAACATCACATTACATATTAAATAGTAAATAGAGGATTGAAATGAAAGAAATGCAATTAATGGTTGCTCAGGCAATTGAGAAAGGACCGAGCCTGAAAGTTCTGCAGAGGCGGAGAATTGGTGGGGTTGAATACCAAGTTTATCCGGTTGTCATGTTGGCTGAAGGAGTCCACCACGGAGTTGGTACTGATCCGGTCTATTATCCGCCTCAAGTCCTGGAAGCATCGGTCCCACACTGGAATAATATGCCGGTGACAATTGGCCATCCGGTTCTTTCTGATGGTACTCACGTCCTCTGCAATCATGACGGAACTATCCGGCAGGAATGGCAGGTTGGGTATGTGGCCAACGTGGTCTTTGAAGAAGGTAAACTCAAGGCCGAACTCTTACTCAATACAGCATTGGTCAGCCAGAAGTCACCAAGCCTATTTTCTTTCATCGAGAACGGCGGCAAACTTGAGGTGTCTACTGGACTTTTGGCCATGGATGATGGCCAGGCCGGACAATGGAATTCCGAGCAGTACAGCGCTAGTATAGTCGATATGATCCCGGATCATTTGGCCCTGCTTCCCAATTCAACTGGTGCCTGCTCTTGGGATGATGGTTGCGGGCTGAGGGCCAACGAGAAAGAGATTATGAATTCCGGTAAAGAAAGCATTTTGATTGTCCTGGCTAAGCAGCAAGAACTCGGGGGCCTCATTGATAAAGTAAGGCGTTTTGTTGATTCCATGGATGTTTATGATCGAGTAACAGAAAGATCAGTAGTCGTCAATTATTTACGAGCTGTTTATTCAGACTCGTTTATTTACAAACAAGATTTACGAAGACCAAACCAACCCGAACAATCAGTACTGCTGAAACAGAAGTATTCAGTAAATGACAGTGGAGAATTGGAGTTTGTAGGAGATCCGGAAGAAGTGTTTGAAGACCTCCAATACAAACCGAAGAGCAATGAAGGCGGAACCGCCGAAAACAACATTACCGAGGAGGTAAGAATTATGGCTACGGCTGCTGCAAAGGCAAAATGTGCCGAGAAGGCGGTTACCCCCGCTGACAAGGCAAAGTGTAAAGAAATGACGGTCAATCAAATGATCGAAAATCAGGATAACGCCTTTACCGAAGAAGATCGCGAATGGTTGACCGGCCTGAACGAAGTTCAGTTCAGTAAGGTACAGGCCAATGCCGAACCGAAAGAAATCATCAAGGAGGTTGAAAAGATCGTGGAAAAAGTTATCGACAATACCAAAGCAGCCCCGACCACCCTGGCTGGCTGGCTGGAAACCGTCCCCACCGAGATTCGTTCTGTGGTCAATGCCGGCATGAAAGAACTGGATACCAAGCGGGCCTCCCTGATCGCCAAGATCACGACCAATGAGCGGAACACTTTCAACGAGGACCAGCTCAAGGGCATGGATATGGGTATGCTCGAATCCATTTCCAATCTCCTCCCGGCTCCTGCTCCGAATTATTCCGGTCAGGCTCCTGCAGGTCAGGTTGTCAATACCGGCCATGTTGAGGAAGCGTATATCCCAGTAACACTTTCGGAAAATCTCGGTAAGAAATAAGCCGGCAAACAGTTTTGAAATTGAATCAGTGAACGAATAACAAAAATATAATGGAGGGCTACAAATGGCCGCTACAAATGCAAAAACGATCATCCTGATCGGTCGAGGAATCCGGAAAGAGCGAGTGGCAAACGCCGCTATCACTCCGGGGCATCTGGTTGAAGTTATGACCACTGGGAAACTGCGAGTTCATGCCACTGCTGGTGGGCATGCACAGAAGGCTTTTGCTATCGAAGATGATACGCAGGGTAAGACAATTGCCGATGCCTATGATGCCAATACTCGTGTACAGTATGAGATCATGGAACGTGGTGCTGAGATCAATGCCATTATTGCCAACGGCCAGAATATCGCTATCGGTGACCCTCTGCAGTCTGCTGGTGATGGCACCTTGACCAAATATACTGCACCGACTGAATCAGTATGGGATGATTCCAGCGCCGATACTACTCCAATTGCTGATAACTGTATTGTTGGTTATGCAATGGCAGCTGTTGATATGTCCGGTTCCAGTGCTGCTGATCCTTCTGGCCGCTGCCCCGTAGAAATCGCGTAATATTTCGCTGCCTGGTTGGTGGCATAAAAGTTTTTTGAGATAAACTCGTAGGAGGAAGTAATGAATAAAACGTATGGAAATGCTGGGATTGAATTTATCCAGAATGGTGCCGGGTCTGGCCCCGTATCGCAGAAACTGATGGCCGGTGGAATGTCTGTTGGCCTGCTCAAACCTTGGATTGGAACTGATGGCAATCCCTATGCCGTTGTCTATAATGGCGGACAGC
>Ga0209319_1001614_pt1 | contig 17371 bp, 13 predicted proteins | sample RifGroE2_FD_184000 | JGI IMG/M metagenome (GOLD analysis project Ga0209319, IMG submission 184000) | Groundwater microbial communities from Rifle, Colorado - Groundwater E2 (SPAdes) (version 2) | ecosystem: Environmental > Aquatic > Deep subsurface > Groundwater | place: Rifle, Colorado, United...
TGGATTTCATTTCTTGATTTCAGGGATTTTGATGCATATAAAAAAGATGTCAGAGAGTTTAAACCGGATTATCTTTTCCATCTGGGGGCCTATACCGACCTTGAGTTTTGTGAGCTGAATCCCGATGAAACCTATTTAACTAATACCATTGCTGTTGAAAATGCAGTCTATATTGCCAATGAGCTTAATATCCCTGTTTTATATATAAGCACTGCCGGCATTTTTGATGGTAATAAGGAACTTTATGATGATTGGGATACTCCAAATCCGCTTGGGATATATGCCCGTTCGAAATACATGGGTGAAAGATATGTTGTAGAGAATGCAAAACGTTTTCTGATTTGCAGAGCCGGATGGATGATGGGTGCAGGACCGGCTAAAGACAAAAAGTTCATCCAGAAAATTATGAAACAGCTTAAGGAGGGGAAGACTATTTTGAATATTGTGAATGATAAAGACGGAACCCCAACTTATACACACGATTTTGCAGAGAATGTTAAGCTATTATTAGAAATGGAGTATTGGGGGCTGTACAATATGGTTTGCGGGGGTCAGACAAGCCGTCTGGAGGTAGCACAGGAGCTATTGAAAATATTGAATATTGAATCTAAAGTAAAGATCAATTCAGTTGATTCTGATTTTTTTAAGGATGTTTATTTTGCAGAACGACCTCCATGTGAAAGACTGGTAAATCGAAAACTCAATATAAGGAATATCAATATTATGAGAGACTGGCGGACAACCCTGGATGAATATATCAGATTGTATTACAGGAATTATTTAAACCAGGTTTGAAAAGAATTGCAATTATAGGATCCCATGGTTTATATGCAAATTATGGGGGCTGGGACCAATTGGTGAAGAACCTGGCAGAGAGGAAATCGGAGAAGATAACTTACTTAATTTTTAATTCATCGGATTCTGATAAAAATACAAAACTTCCGCCAGATGGCGTTGTTGTTAAAAGATTATGGTTAAAAGCATCTGGGTTCCAGGGATTGTTTTACGATTTCTGGTCAATATTAATATGTTATTGGTCAATTGATACAATTCTGCTCCTGGGAGTTCAGGGTATACCACTTATTCCATTTCTTCGCATGCTAAGGAAAGTGAAAATAGTCTCAAATGTAGGCGGAATAGAGTGGGAGAGACCAAAATTCGGATTTTTCTCCAAAATATATTTGAAATTCTGTTTCCGGCTGAGTTTCATTTTTTCTGATACCGTAATCCTGGATAATCCTCATTATTTACTATTTGTACCTCAAAGGACAAAAGCTGGAGTAAAGATTATTCCATACGGAGGAGAAATTGATATTAGCTTATATGTTGATCAGGGATTTGAGGCTAAGTATCCTTTTATTAAGAGAGATTATTATCTCTCAATAAGCAGATCACTTGAAGATAATCATCTTGATGAACTCTGTAATTGCTTCTTGAATTCCAGACATGCTTTAGTCTTAATTTCAAATCTTACCAATTCGGAATATGGCTTAATGATTCTGAATAAGTATAAGGACTGTAAGAACATTTCCCTCATTAACGGCTTATATATCAAGTCAGAACTTGACCTTATAAGAAGAAATTGTAAAGCATACATCCATACTCATACTCTTTGCGGAACAGCACCATCACTTGTTGAAATGATAATTGCAGGCGTTCCAATTATTTCAGTAGACAGACCTCAGAATCGTTACACACTTAATAACCAGGGTTTTTTTTATTCTTCATTTTCAGAGTTGCAAATCTTGTTAATGAATAATCCTGATTTGAAAGAATTTACTCCTTCGCGGGAGTGTGCGAAATTATATGATTGGAACAGGGTTATAAATGAATATGAATCTTGTTATTAGACACTCATGCTGCTATCATAATTTTTTAGGAATAAAGCAAAATAATTCTGTATATTAAATCAACTTTGATGATTAAGATTACTAGTGAAATTATTGATAATAAAAGTATTGCTGAAAAATATTTAATCAGTCTTGCTGTTTTGTTATACATATTAAGGACGGCTATTCCACTTCTTAAGTTTCCATTCCTTCTTATTTACTCATTTTTATTGATTTATATATTGATTTCATACAGGAAGAGCTTAGTTAGTGCAGCATGGCATTTTTTAAAAACTTTTTATCTGATAATTATATTGGCTGCTATCTTACTTCTCGCATTCCTCTTATCAAATAAATTATATCTTTCTGTTTTCAAAGATCTGGTTAATGCATTGATCCTTATACTTTTTGCTTTTACTTTAGATATTACTGTCAGGACCAAAAAGGATTTAAAACAATTTATTTTTGCATTGATTAATCTTGTTATTTTTTTTGGATTTCTGATTTCTGTTGTAAGACTGGTTGATTTACTGAATATTTTCTATCAGAACGAAAATATTACCCTCTATCAGATTCCTTATACAATCGAAGTCGGTTCACTTCCAGTCGATTATAATTTTGCAATTCTGCCTGTTTTCCTCTCAATGATTAGTCTTATATTCTTGCTTTCATTCGATACCTCAAGATTAAGGGTATATCTTTTTAACTTTATTTTGATTGCATGCTCCTTAAGTATTTTCTTCTCCGGATCAAGAAGAGGTTTACTAGTCCTTTCAGCATTGGTAATCATCATTTTAACTTCCAGATTTGTCTATTTTGACAAGTACAAGAAAGAAATTAAAGCTATCTCCAAAAATACTGGGATATACTTAATTGCAATGCTTTTTCTTACTTTCAGTGCGTTGTTTGTAGTTTATAATACTTCCTACTCCTTTAAGAACAGACTGCTTGAAAATATTGGTTCAAAAAACCTCGTTGGAACCAAGGGAGAAATTGCACATACGATATTTAGATACATATCAGTCTTCAATAAATCAGTAACCTATCCGGATGTATATAATACTATCTGGACGCCAGGTTTTGATCCGAGGGATCCGGATAGCGGATGGGGTTCACGATTCCATAAATCAGTATATCCTCTTTCCGGAGAAAATGTATCAATTGTTCCTGGGAATACCAAAGGATATTACATGGATCATACGTCAAATGCTGATACACTTAATAGGATTGCATATTCAGCAACCTGGATATATAATCATGAATTCAATGAAAATATAATATTAGATGCTTCTGTTTATTGCTATCTTTCAGATAGTTGTAATGCTTCGACTGTTATGATTTGTTCTTTAGGTGCCATGGGAAATCCTGGTGCACTTTATGATCTGGACAGAAAAGGTGTATGGCAAAAACTTCAGTTTTCCGTCAATGGGAAAAATGGAAGTGCCGGTATTCTGCTCTATTTTTCACAAAATAATGCCAAAGATTTTTCCTCACTGGGAGGTCACGTAATTTATGCTTATCCTGAAATAAAAATAATTGATAAACGTGATGGAAGGATAATAAAATCAACGAGCTTATTAGATGAACAGGGAAATGATCAGAACTTGTTTATTAAGTCTAATAACTTCCTTGCCATTAGTAAAAAATCTTTATTTGATCAGCATATTAAAGCTTATAGTAGAATAAATTACTGTGAATTTGGTTCCATATTCGTAGATTATCTCGGCTTTTTTTTAAATTCAGATTCAATTGACAATGACCCGGTTAGAAGGTTTGCTTCAAAACTAATTTCGGAGGATACAACCTATTTTCACCATTCTGCTGAGATTTCTGTAGGTACTCCATCATTTGATTATATTCTTGGTCGCACACTGCGTTGGCAGTTTGCCTGGATGATTTTTATGAAAGAATTTAGCTTTGGTGAAAAAATGTTTGGTGGTGGATTTAATTTTCTTAATTGGTTTGGTAATTATTTCTTCTCGGACAAAACAAAAAGTGATTATCCTCATAATCCTTTGCTGTCAATATTGTTGTATTCCGGAATAATTGGATTAATTATATATTTAATTTTCCTTGGTAAAATATTCATTATAATTTTAAAATATTATCAACAGTACTTTCTTATATCATTATTTTTTCTAATTACCTTTTTCTTCTCTTTCTTTAGCTCAGGCAGTCCCTTCGATCCACCTATTCTGGGTTTTTTCTCTATACTTATTATTCTTATTGGCCAGGTGCATAGAGAGGATATTTCAAATGAAACAGAACCATAACCAAAAGCAGAACCAGAACCAGAACCAGAACCAGAACCGAAAGATCTATGAGCAGGATTCTTATCACAGGTGCCAATAGTTTTGTTGGGACCAACTATATAAAATCATCCATTCATAAGGAAATCAGTGAAATATCACTTTTTCAGAATAACCCTGAACAAATAGATTTCACCGGTTATGATGTTGTGATCCATCTTGTTGCAATTGTTCATCAGTCGAGACGCATTAAAGATGATAAGTACTTTAAAATTAACAGGGATCTTTGTCTTGAAGTTGCAGAGCATGCGAGAAACGGTGGTGTAAAACAGTTTATTTTTCTCAGTACCGTAAAGGTATATGGTGAATTTATTCCTAATTCCGGTCCCTGGAATGAGGATTCATCCTGTTTGCCGGAGGATTCATATGGTAAGAGCAAGTATGAGGCTGAAGTTGCATTAAGGAAGATGGAAACCACGAATTTTATAGTCTCAATAATCAGGACTCCTCTTGTTTATGGAGTTGGTGTCAAAGCAAATATGCTCAGCATATTAAGACTGGTCGATAAATTCCCGATCTTACCATTAGCTAAAGTAAACAATAAAAGAAGTTTTACTTCAGCAGAGAATCTGGTTGCTTTTATAGATCGCATTATTGAAAGAAGGGCATCCGGAATATTTATTGCTATGGATGAAAAACCTCTTTCCACTACTGACCTGGTATATTTAATATCCAGATATCTGAACAAGAGAGTATTTTTATTCAGGATGCCTGAATTTATTGTAGAAGCAGGCAAATCCCTGATCCCAAAGATATTTGACCGGCTCTATGGGTCTTTTGAGATGGATAACAGTAAAACCCTCAGGGAATTGGATTTTAAAGCACCCTTATCAACCGAAGAAGGAATTGAAAATATGGTTATTGCCTATATGCAGAACAAATCATGATATGAAATTTTATTCGACCAGGGTAGTTTTAATTAACCTGACTAATCATTGCTTACCAAGTATATACTGATATTATCGCTTTTCCTGCTGTCGTTTTTTCTTACCTGGTTAATTATGAAGGTAGCAATAAAGCACAGAATAGTAGATTTCCCGAATGAGAGAAGTTCACACGTTATTCCAACTCCGAGAGGAGGAGGATTGGCAATCGTTATGTCATGGTTTACCGGGATCACAATCCTCTTCTTCGCAGATTACATCGAAAACTCTCTCTATTTTGCACTGATGTCCGGAATATTGCTGGCAATAGTCAGCCTGATTGACGATATTATTAGCTTATCTCCGCTAACACGACTGATTACTCAGATCATTACTGCATTCATTGCGCTGTATTTTCTCAATGGAATAACTTCTGTTGAATTCTCTGTATTGAATATTACATCACCCATCATTTTATTACCATTGGCTTTGATTGGTATCATCTGGTTTATTAACCTGTTTAATTTTCTGGATGGAATCGATGGTTACGCATCTCTTGAAGCTATTACAATTGCATTAGTTCTTCTGATCTTTTCGTCGAATCTTGTTAACCTTGTACTTATTGCAAGTATTGCAGGTTTTATTTTCTGGAACTGGCCTAAAGCAAAAATATTCATGGGTGACATAGGCAGCACTCAGCTTGGTTTCATACTTGTGATTCTCGGAATTTATTCTCATAATACTTCTCAATTTTCAATAATACACTGGGTAATGATCTCCTCCCTGTTCTGGTTCGATGCCACTTTAACGTTGTTCCGGCGCTGGAGAAACAATGAGAAACTAAGTGTTGCACACAGAAAGCATGTATATCAGAGAGCTGTACAATCAGGAATGTCACACAATAAAACTATTCTGATTTCCCTTGTTTTAAATATCGTGATTGGAGGTTTCATTTTTATCTCTGCTGAGATCGATTTTCTTATGGTTCCTCTATTTATTTTTAACCTTCTATTACTCTATTTGATTACGAGAATTATAGATGGCCGGGTTCCATTTAAGTGATATTTATAACTCTTTCCATATAATAGGTTAATCAGCCCGATATTCTTAACTACCAGTTAAGTGAGCAAACCTAAAATACTATTGGTAGAACATGTACTTGCACATTATCGCAAAGATGTTTTTAAAGCATTTTTAAGTAATGACTATTTTGACTTTGAAATAATTGCCGGAAAAAATTACCAGGGCATAAAAAGTGAGGAAAGTTGTGGAACTACCTTTAATTATTTGTCTGTAAAGAAATTTGAACATGATTTTTATTTTTTAAAAGGAGCTTTCAGGTATGTATTTTCAAGGAATCCTGATATTATTATCTCAACTGGTGTAGATTTTCATATGATACATTCTCTCATTATTTTTTTTGTATTCCGGATATTTTTAAGGAAGAAATTCTACTGGTGGTCTCATGCAGGTTATGGGAATCAGGGCAGACTCGGATGCATTATTCGCAGTTTGATTTATAGATCGTCCTCCGGAGTATTTGTCTACAGTAATGCAGGAAGGGAAAATCTCGTGGCAATGAAAGTCAGGGAGCAGAATATAGTTGTTGTGAATAATTCATTGAACAGGGAAGATTATGGTTTCATAAATAATGACATCTTACTGCCTCGGGAGACAGGATCTTTTAGTATAATATTTAGTGGAAGAATAACTAAAGCGAAGAAAGTAGATATTCTGATAGAGGCTCTTAAAATCCTGCAAAATCAATTCCAGTTTGATTTCAAGTGCGTAATTATAGGGGGGGGAGATCTTCTGCAAATTATTAAGCTGTCAAAAGAAGCAGGAGTACATGAAAAGATCCTCTTTACAGGAGAAATTTACGGAAGAGAACTTCATAATTATTTTCTGGATGCAGACGTCTTTGTATATCCGGGGGGAATCGGATTATCCTGCTTACATGCACTTTCCTTTGGATTACCAGTGATCACAACAGACAATATTTATGATCATGGCCCTGAGTTGGAATTGCTTATTCCCGGATACAATGGTGATATGTTTCATAATGATTCACCCGAAGACCTGGCAATGAAAATTAATGAGTGGAGAACAAAGCTACAGGTAAACAGAAATGAATACCGTAGCAATTGCATCAGGAGAATTAAAGAACTGGAGTATCTTCCGGATCTTATGGTAAACAGGATTATGGATTTCCTGAAATCCAGGATAGCAAAATGATTGCGGTCAAACAATTCTTTAAGATCATTGTGCCTCGTCCTGTCCTGAATTTTTTTTCAGGTTTTTTTTATGGCTGGTCAGGCAACTATCAGTCGTGGGATGAAGCTTTAAAGAAAAGCAACGGATACGATTCGCCTTCTATCCTTGAAATAATCAGAGCTTCAGCACTTAAAGTTAGAGATGGTGAATTTCAGTATGAGAGAGATTCTGAAGTGTTCAGTAGTATTCAGTATTCATTTCCTTTGTTAGCCGGATTAATGTGGATCGCTGCCAGGAATAACGGGTGTATAAATATTCTCGATTTTGGTGGTTCTCTGGGTAGTAGCTATTTTCAGAATAGAAGATTTCTGGATTCCCTGGCAAATGTAAACTGGTGTATTGTTGAGCAACCTGCTCTGGTAAAATGTGGTATAGATGATTTTCAAAATAGGAATCTCCATTTTTTTTACTCTGTTCAGGATTGTATTAATACATATAATATAAACGTCTGTGTTCTGTCAAGTGTGCTGCAATATCTTGAAAAACCTTATGAAAAACTTGATGAAATTATCTCAACAGGTGTAAGATTTATTATCATCGATCGCACACCATTCATAAAGGGAAAAAACAAAATTACTATACAAAAAGTTCATCCTGCAATTTACAAGGCCAAATATCCCTGCTGGTTTTTTAATGAATCCGAATTCCGGGATTATATGGGAATCAATTTCAACTGTCTTCTGGAATTTGACGCACTGGACAGGGCCAATATAAAATCTGAATTCAAAGGTTACCTGTTTGAAAGAAAATAAGATTAAAATTCCTTTTTTCTATTTGAATTCGGGTTTTTTTAAAAGTTTTTAGGCAGATTCTTTTATTCAGCGGACAAAGAACTGATAGCTTGTTATTTAATCCATAATGATTTACTTCTGTACTCTTTTTGATTCATTCTATCTGAGCAGAGGATTGACGATGTATGAATCTCTTAAGGTAACCTGTGCCTCTTTTCATATCTATATTTTTGCCTTCGATGAACTGAGTTTTCAAATACTGAATGATCTGCATCTCGACAGTGTCACTATTATTCCGCTTGAGAAATTCGAGAATGAACAACTACTGGATGTAAAGAAGGACAGGTCCAGAGCTGAGTACTGCTGGACATGTACTTCGTCAACAATTGAGTATGTGCTTACGAATTTTAATGTACCGGCCTGTACCTATATAGACGCTGATCTCTTTTTTTACAAATCCCCGGATATCCTGACCGGAGAATTGAATCATGGAAAAACAGTACTTATTACAGAGCACAGATACTCATGGTTTTCAAAAATATTTGAAGAGAAAAGGGCAGGAAGATTTTGTGTTCAGTTTGTTACATTTATGAACGAGCCAAAAAGCAGGATGATTCTGAATCATTGGATAAGCCAGTGTATTGAATGGTGTTATGCACGATATGAGGATGGAAAATTCGGCGATCAAAAATACCTTGATGAGTGGCCGGAAACGTACAACAATGTAAAGATCTCAGAACATCACGGAGCAGGAGTTGCGCCATGGAATATTCTTCAATATCAAATATTCCGAAGTGCAGATTCCATTAGAGGAATTGAAAAGAAAACCGGGAGAGAATTCAGTCTTATATTTTACCATTTTCATTTCATAAGATTCATGGATAACGGGACGATCGACCTTGGCTGGAACAGAATCCCCGGAGATATTCAAAAATTATTATACATCCCATATATCAATAAGATAAAAGAGATGGAACATAATCTTGAAAGTAAATTTAAAGGGTACAAAACAAAGTTTTACCCAACTCAACCATCTGGTTTTAAGGAGCATGTAAAGTATGTCATAAAAAAAATATTCAAATTCAATATTATTAAGACATAATTTTACTTTTTACTTGAAAAACCCACCCCAAGCCTTTGTTAAAGCTACGGCTTACAAAGCTGGCTCCATAGCCGTCAACCTATGCCTAGTTTTGATGGAGGGAAAGAGGGTTAAAGTTTCCCCTCCTTTTCAAGGAGGGGTGGCCGCAGCACACATATAATTAATATGTTACAATGATTCTTTGCGGCCGGGGTGGTTGATTTAATTATATTTGAACACAGATTTGTGTTCCGGGATCCTGAATAGTTGAAAAGTGAGATATTAAAAGTTTTAAATAAAAGAAATTAATAGATAGGATTTACAAATCAACCACCCCGGCCGGGAAATGATCCTTGTAAACATCATATAATCAATCATCCCGGCCACCCCTCCTTGAAAAGGAGGGGAAACTTCTTCCAGTCTTTTCTGCAATAAAACTATGCTTAAGTTAACAGCTATGCCACTTTCCCCTCCTATAAAATTCCCTTTTCCCTTTTTACTTTTTACTTTTAACTTTTTACTTTTAACTTAAATGGCATACATTATACATTATTGATCTTAAAACATTTACTGACAAAAGGGGAAACCTTACTGTTATTGAGAATATTCTGCCTTTTCAGATCAAGAGGGTCTTTTATATCTATGGTGTAGACGGTTCTGAAAGGGGAGGTCATCGCCATCATAAAACTGTTCAGGCTGCGATATGCATCAAAGGCAGATGTCGTATTTACAATAATGATGGAAGAACTGAAGAAACATATAAGCTCAATAATCCCTCAAAATGTCTTATCCTGGAACCAAATGACTGGCATAAGATGTATCATTTTACGAAAAATGCTATCCTGATGGTACTGGCCTCAGAGAATTTCGACGAAAAGGATTACATATATGAACGATACAATGATTGAATACGATAATCTTAATAAAGTAAATAAACCATTTGCCGATGAATTGAAGAGAGCCTTCTGCAATGTTCTTGATTCCGGCTGGTTTATTCTGGGTGAAAATGTTGAGAAGTTTGAGAAGGAATTTGCGGATTATAATAATGTAAGATATTGTGCTGGTGTTGCTTCGGGTCTGGATGCACTTATTCTTGCGATACGATCACTTGATCTGCCAGGAGGTTCAGAAATAATCGTACCTTCCAATACCTACATAGCAACAATTCTCTCAATTTTACAAAATGGTCATGATCCTGTTTTGGTGGAGCCAGACATCAGAACTTATAATATAGATCCTTCTCTGATTGAGGCCTCAATTACCACTAAAACTAAAGCTGTGATTGTAGTACATCTCTACGGGAAAACATGTGATATGGATCCGATAATGTATCTCTGTAAAAAGTTCAATCTTTACCTGATTGAAGATTGCGCACAGGCACATGGGGCAATTTACAAGGGAAAAAAAGCAGGCAGTTTTGGCGACCTTGCAGCATTCAGCTTTTATCCTTCAAAAAACCTTGGATGCCTTGGAGATGGAGGTGCCGTGATGACAAATAATTATGAGTATTATGAAAAGGTAAAGATTCTTAGAAATTATGGATCAAATATTAAGTACAATAATATGTATATCGGAGTAAATTCACGACTTGATGAATTGCAGGCTGCTTTTTTGAGGATAAAATTGAAATATCTTGATAAAATTGTCAGTCACAAAAGGAGTTTAGCCGGCTTATATCTGGATAATCTTACCGGAGATTTCATCTTGCCTGTGGTTTCAGATGAATCCTATGATGCCTATCATATTTTCAATATAAGACACTCAAAAAGAGATAAAGTAAGAGATCATCTGTTAAGGAAAAAGATTAAGACAGAAATACATTATCCGATTTCTCCAAATAAACAAAAAGCCCTTTCGTTTCTTAATCATCTTACATTTCCCGTATCGGAAGAGATTCACCGGACTACATTGAGCCTTCCTGTTTCCTCTTATCATAAACCTGAAGATATTGTCAGGGTTATTGAAGTATTAAATAGATTTAAATAATAGTTATATTTATTTTAATATCCACTGCCTGAATTAATGGCAAGCAAATTGCTGCTAATAAGTCAGGTATTTTATCCTGATGAGGTATCAACGGCAAACCTCTTCACCAACCTCTCTTCTGTCCTCGTCAGGGAGGGAGTTGATGTTCAAGTCTGGTGTGCCCATCCCAGTTACACCCATCTTCATAAACAACCAAGGACTCTGGTTTACAATGGTGTCAATATTTTATACCTCCCCTCTACAAATTTCAAAAAAACAAATCTTGCAGGAAGAATAACCAACTATATTACTTTCACATTCAGTGTTATTTTAAAATTGCTGATTTCAAGGGAAAATGTTCCTGTTTTTACTCATACAACTCCTCCTTCTCTTGGTATAATCCTGGCAATTCTATGCTCTTTAAAAAAAAGGAAATTCGCTTATATTCTTCTTGATATCTTCCCTGAAGGCCTTATCCGTTTGGGAAATGTGACTGAAAGTAACATCTTAATTAAAATCTGGCAGAATCTTTTTACTTATTCACTTAAAAAGTCATATAAAATTATTGTTATTGGCAGGGATATGATGAAATGGCTTGGTGAGCTGGATAATGATTTTTTACAAAAAACAGAATATATTCCTATGTGGCAGGATGATGAACTTATTTGTCCTGAGGAATACACATTTAACCCATATGTTATAAAAAACCATCTTCAGGATAAATTTTTAGTTCAGTATTCAGGAAATATGGGTTTATGGAATGATATGAAAGTGATTGGTAAAGCTGTCAGCCGAAATACTGAAGGTGTCTCATATATGTTTGTAGGAGGAGGAATGAGAAAGAAGGAACTGCTTGAGTGTTTTATAAATGATGAGCAGAAAAATGTTATTATGCTATCATTTCAGCCAACTGAAAAATTCAACAAAATAATTACCGCCTGTCATGTTGGATTGGTTTCGTTGCGTGCCGGATTGGAAGGCATGGCAGTGCCGAGTAAAATATACGGGATCATGGCGGCAGGGATCCCTATAGTTGCAATAGTACCTGAGAAATCTGAGATTGGTTATATTATAAATGAAGAGAATTGTGGTATTACAGTGATACCAGGTGATACTGATGGTTTAATTAATGCCATCCTGTTACTTAAATCTGATGATGAACTCAGAAATAAGTTGGGACAAAATGGGCGTAATGCTTTCCTGAAGAAGTATACTACCAGTAAAATAGCATTCCGTTATAAATTGATGCTGGATAAGTTTTGTCATTAGATTATGAGAAGCAAGGAAATTTTAAGTCCTCTTAAAAGCTCAGAATTATTACGAAATACTTCGATGCTTATCTCTGGTACAGCTCTTGCTCAACTTATTCCAATACTGATACAGCCAATCCTCCGCAGATACTATTCCCCGGAAATATTTGGAGCATATTCCGTTTATATCAGCCTGGTTGGAATCCTTTCAATAGTTTCTTCATTAAAGTATGAATTGGCAATTGTATTACCGAGGAATGACAGGATGGCTATCAATCTATTCTTCCTTACACTTTTAGTAAATCTCTCTTTCAGTGGTTTACTACTGATTGTAATTGTTATATGGGTTGATAAATTGCTCATCTTTTTCAACCTGTCCGGATCTATGAGGATTTACCTCTATTTTGTTCCTGTAGGCATTTTTTTTTACAGTCTTTATCAGAGCATTAACTACTGGTTAATCCGAAAAAAAGAGTTCTTTGCTGTAAGTCTGAATAAATTTTATAGAAGAGGAGCAGAAGGATTATTTCAACTGATTTTTAAATATGTGAAATTGGCACATGGAATTATCTTAGGTGACATTATCGGGCATATGGCTAATACATTAACAGGATTTTGGCAGGGAAGCAAAAGCGGATTGAATTTTTCTTTGGTCAGTCTGTCTAAATTAAGATATGTTGCCGGCAGGTATTCAGAATTCCCGAAATTCAACGCAATACCCAGTTTTATGAGTGCCTGCAGTTTTCTTATGCCCATAATTATGATTAATAAATTCTTCTCATCTGAATACACAGGATATTTTGATCTTTCTAAACTTTTATTATCTATTCCACTGGCTCTTATATCCAGCTCGGTTTCAAATGTCCTTCTTCAGAGGATGACGGACAACTTCAGGTCAAAAATCAGCCTTATGAAAGATATACTTATGGTTCTTTCAATAGTATTGCTTATTAGTGTTTTGGAAATTTTGATAATTCAGCTGTTTGGGGTTAGACTCTTTGAATTCATTTTTGGCGATAGATGGGGATACTCAGGAGAGATTTCAAAAATACTCGTGTGGTCTTACACGCTGAATTTTATTGTTGCATCTTTCAGTGCTGCGTTCATCTCGTTGAACAAGATAAAACTTCTCAGCATTTGGCAGGTAATTTATTTTATCTCAATAATGTCATTGATATTGTTCAGGGAGCATATATTCATTGACTTTATTAAGGTTTATGTTTTTATAGAGATTTTATGCTATATGATCTATATAATAGTTCTGGCAAGGATAATTTATATCTATGAAAGATCATTAATAAACAGACAAGATTTGTAATATTATAAACCAATATTTTGAATTGAATCGTATATTATCTGTTACCAAAGAAATACTGATAATTTTAATCAGGTAATATTCTTTCGGGAGGAGAGGTTGATAATATATATTTTTTATGTTTAAGGATTTTGACAGGATATATAAAAGTAAAATCCGGATTAAAATCAAAGGTCCATACTTAGCGGCTTCTTTGATTATGATTGTTATGCCTGTTTATCATTGGTATCTGCCGCCTTTTATGATCTTATGGATTATTCTCTTATTAGTTGGTGTTGCCACAGGTACCGCTTTATTGAAAAATATAAATCCTCTGCATAAATTTCTTTTTCTGCTGTTCATTTTGTTCTATCTGTGGCAGATCTGTGGAATGTTGTATTCTGATAATCCCCGAGAGGGATGGAGAAATATTGAACTGCATCTTTCCCTGCTGATATTCCCCATTGTGATGCTGTTTCCTGGTGAGATGATCCGGAATAAGGTCTCTGAATTGTTAAAAATATTCTCATTGAGTACCTTTGCTTTCATACTATTCTGTTTCGCTTTTGCTCTTTACAGATCTCTTAGTATTTGTAACGGAAATCTTGTATTCAATCCTTATTTGCCTGAATATACCTGGCTGAATTACTTTTACGCCCTGGAGTTTGCAATTTTTCAGCATCCCTCTTATCTCTCGATGTTTACACTTCTATCATTTTATATTGCACTTGAAAATGTTTTTGGAATTTCCGGTACAAAGAAATATCTATACTTATGGCTGATAATTTCAGTAATTCTGATGATGTCAGTATATTTTCTGTCGTCGCGGGCAGGTATTTTGGCAGCTATACTAACACTTCCTGTCTATTTATACCTAAAATTCAGACAGATAGGCAAGGTAACACATTTTTGGGTTTCAATACTGTTAATGACTCTTATCTTTGTCCCTATTGTACTGACGAATCCTCGTGTAAATAATTACCAGGATTGGAGAGAGAAACATAAAAACAATCAATCTGAAGTCAGCAATGACAGAATGATAATCTGGAATGCTGTCAGCACTATATTAGGACAAAATCTTATTTTAGGTGTAGGCACCGGCGATATCCAGGATGAACTTAATAATAAATTCAGGAGCAAAGGCCATACTAAACTGGCAGAGGTCAATACCAACACACATAATCAATATCTGGAAATATTAATTGAAAATGGATTGATAGGCCTGATAATCTTCTTATCGATGATTGTAATGATGTTATATATTGCTTATAAGGGAAGAAATATACTCTATCTCATGTTTTTGTTGATAGTAGTTATTTCATTTCTTTTTGAGACCATGATAAACAGGTTAGCGGGAGTTTCATTTTTCTCATTGTTTTCTTTTATGCTAATTATAGCTGAATGCAAAAACTGCAATGTTCCCACAGATGAGAAATAACTGTTTAATATTATGTTAATACTTTTTATATATCTCTTTCAGCCTGTCACGATTTGCTGATGCTATTAAAATAAGTAAAGTAATAATCAGAATGACCGGAACATAGTCTTTAGCGTAGTACCACAATCCATTAATCCTTGAAGTTGGCTGAGAAAAATCACTCAATAAAGTAACTATTCCGTTATAAATATTCCTTTCTGACTCCAATGACTGCTTTCTGTAGTATAAGGAATATATATCATTGTAAAGTAACTGTGTATTCTGCTCCTGCATAAACACAATCTGTCCTCCTGTCTGAGAAGTTCTTTTCCGGGTTTCTTCAAAATACTTCACTTTCTGCAGACTATCCAGCTGTTTGATATCAATGTTAAGTCTTTCGAGTAGTTCCTGGTTCTGACTTAAACGGATATTGTTCCTTTGCTGAAATAGCGGATCACTGTTTATGTACTTTATTATCCCGTCTCTCAGAATATCTAAATCCTGGGGAGATTTTATCTTAACCTGAACATCAAACCTGTCCTGCATCCTGATATTCGTTGTGTCGTATATATTGTGGCTGTTCCTGTAATCAACGTTGTCAGGAACCCTGTCTTTGTTGAGATCTATGATCCAGTATGCACCGATGCTTAAAATATTTTTAATGGTTCCCTCAGGTAAATTCAGCGTTTCTGAAAGTGTTTTTCTATCAAATGTCTGAAGTCTGTTTATATAGGCTATCATCTGAGCATTGTCAATCAAATTGCTCCTTAAAACCATGTCAGAGGTATAAATTGAAGGTGCCGCACTTTTCATAAAAAATGCAATCCCAAAACCTGCTGCAACGCTTAATCCTATAGGCAACCACCTTTTAATAAGAAATACCACTGAAATTAAAAATGCTCTGCCCAGGGAATTCGTCCATTTCCTTAAAGTCCGTCCCATCCTGTTAAAGAGATCCAGCAGATCAATCTCGTCATTCCTGACATTCTTGTTTGTAGTATCTTCAGACATATTCCTGATTATTGATTTGTTTATACAAATATACTCAAAATTGAGTTTTGAAAATTGAGTTGCACCGAATAGTATTTTTTTGCCACAAAGGCGCCAAGGCACAAAGTTGCACAAAGAATAAATCATTGAAAGATAAACTCTTGGTGAACCTTGGAGTCTTTGTGTCTTCGTGGCAAATTCATTTTTTTTTATCGGAGTGGACTCAAAATTATTGTCTAAATCTCATCTGGTTGATTAATCCTTACTTTCATCTTCTTACTTTTATCTTTTGTCTTTTGTCTTTTGTCTTCTGCATAACAACAGTCTAAATAGTTTTCAACACCTTCAATGCCAGATCCTTCATCAGGGGTTTATAATCTTCAATAAACTCTCCCGTAACCCGGTTGCCTATCACCAGGCAGAGCGTCAGGGCCTTGTGACCAAGCAGGGCCGACAGCCCGTAAATAGCCGAACTCTCCATCTCATAATTACAGACTATCTTCCCTCTGAATTCGAACTCAGCGAGCTTATCATTTATCTCGCTGTCGAATGCTTCAAGACGGAGCTTCCTTCCCTGCGGCGCATAAAATCCTGGAGCCGAAATAGTAATCCCTTTCTTAAAACCTTCATTGCTGAATAACTGAACCAGCTCCTTGCCGGCATTTACTGCGTAAGGGTAGGAGAGGGTGTCGGGCCACTCAAGATGCATGGTCAGTACATCTGAAAGCGCTGTATCAAGTATCCAGTCATACCCTTCATAGAAGTGAAGCAGGCCGTCAAAGCCTACTGCTGTCTCGGCAAGAACAACTGATCCGGCAGGTACATCAGCCCTCAGACCTCCTGATGTGCCAAGCCTGATTATTGTCAGAGAGACTAAATCTTCGTTAGGGATCCCGGTTTTCAGATCAATATTTACCAGGGCATCCAGTTCATTGATCAGAATGTCAATGTTGTCTGTCCCGATTCCCGAAGATATTACTGTAATTTCCTGATTTTCAAATGTCCCGGTTATTGTACGGAATTCACGGTTCTCCTTTTTTACTCTTATCTCACTGAAAAGAGATCCTATCATGTCAACACGACCCGGATCACCTACAATAATTATTTTATGAGATATATCTTCGGGCAGAAGATTCAGATGGAATATACTCCCGTCTTTGTTCAGTATCAGTTCAGTCTTCTTGTCCATGGAAAAATAGAAAGGACGAAATTACAATAAAGTGTTGATTTGGCAAAATCGGAAGGGTAATCGGCAGGGGCAACGCACGAAGAAATATAAAACTGACAGCCTATTAACAAATTAGTAAGGATTATTAACGGCCTTTCGAAATAGAAATAGTTTTTTAGTCGGTTGTTGACAATATTGTG
>Ga0209319_1001615_pt1 | contig 17365 bp, 16 predicted proteins | sample RifGroE2_FD_184000 | JGI IMG/M metagenome (GOLD analysis project Ga0209319, IMG submission 184000) | Groundwater microbial communities from Rifle, Colorado - Groundwater E2 (SPAdes) (version 2) | ecosystem: Environmental > Aquatic > Deep subsurface > Groundwater | place: Rifle, Colorado, United...
CGTCGCTTTATGATTGGTTATGCACCGGCGGCGCGCAGTTCGCTTTTACAGGCGGCGCGTTTGGCAAAAGCAGATGTAAATTTACTTTGTGCTAATGGTTTGTTAGTCAAGAATGATGCGGGAGAATTGCATGATCGTTTTCGCGATCGCATTATTTTTCCGATTCGTAATCGGCGCGGTAATTACATAGCTTTTGGTGGCCGTTGTTTAGGAAATGATTTGCCGAAATATTTAAATTCACCCGAAACCGAATTATTTCATAAAGGCGATGAATTATATGGTCTTTATGAAGCGCGTCATGCAACACTAAAGCTGGAAAAAATTCTTGTCGTTGAAGGTTATATGGATGTGGTGGCTTTAGCGCAATATGGGATAAATTATGCTGTTGCGACGATGGGAACGGCGATTACGCCTAAACAGGTGCAGTTGATGTTGCGTGAAGTGGAAGATATTGTTTTTTGTTTCGATGGTGACAACGCAGGACATAAGGCAGCTTGGCGAGCTTTGGAAATTATTTTACCATTGATGCGTGATGGTTTACAGGTGCGTTTTCTTTTTTTGCCAGCAGGTGAAGATCCTGATAGCTGTGTGCGCAAAGAGGGACAGGTAGCATTTTTAAATTATATAAATAGTGCTATGCCGTTGTCGGATTTTTTGTTCAAAAGGCTTGGTGAGCAAAGTGATGTTAACACTATTGATGGGCGTTCTGCTTTAGTGCGAAACGTCATGAATTTATTGCATAAAATGCCACAAAGCGCCTTTAAAGAAATGTTGCTGCAAAAGCTTGCTGTGATCGTCAGAATGGATATTGCTACATTGAAAAATTTAAATTTGGATCAATTGCCGAGTAAGGAACAGGTTGATTCTGGCAAGAGGGGAAGAACAGCAAGGAGAGGGTACATGCCGAACGCCATGGAAGTAGCGATTAATTTATTGCTGCATCATCCACGGTTAGTCAGGGAAGTGCCAAGCCTGGAAAAAATCAATAAAGTCGATTTACCTTATAAAGAATTGTTATTTTGGTTAATTAAGTTATTGCAGCAAAAAGAAAATATTTCATTAAGTGCTATTTTGGAGCAATGCCAAAAGCCTGAAGATGTGAATTTTTTAGCACAACTTGCCGTGCAAGCTCCGTTAATAGCTGAAGATGGTCTAAAGAATGAGTTTTTGGGTGTTTTGCAAAAGTTATATTTACGGGCTGATGAGAGGGAAATTGAACTGTTGTTACGTAAAGCACATCGGGAAAGTTTGAGTGATGATGAAAAATGTTTATTGCAAAAACTGATAGCGGCGACAAGGGATAACTAAAATATTTTGCATTTTTTTAAACTTTCCCCACGGAATTTTTTTAATTGTGCTATATATGTGAACAGGTTATAAAAACATATCTATTACTATTAATTATTTAATTATTGGAAAAAAAATGAGTACACGTGAAGAACAGAAAACAGTGGTAAAAAAGCTTATTTCGGAAAATAAAAATAAGACCATAACTGATAGTGACGTTAATAATATTTTACCGCAAGGCGTTGGTACTGAATGGATTGAAGAGTTTTTCAGTGTTATGAACGATATGGGGGTTGAGGTTAATAACGCGAGTGGTAACCCCGATGAAAGAACAGATGTAAGTGAACCGGTGCTTACATCTCCAATTAGTCTAACGCCAGCTGCGCCTGTTATTAGTGATGAAGATATTGGTTCCACAACCGATCCTGTGCGGATGTACATGCGTGAAATGGGTAGCATTCCTTTGCTTAATCGTCAAGGAGAAATAGAGATTGCCAAGCGCATCGAAGAAGGAACACGCTACATGTTGTCAGCTTTGTTAGGATTTCCCGGCATTATTGAATCTATTTTGAGCGATTATGATAAAACTCTGACCGGTGAAAAGCGTTTATCAGATATTTTAACAGGTTTTGCAGATAGCGATCTTCCTGATATAGAAGCAAAATTGGTTCATGAAAGTGATGCAGCAGAACATGAGAATTTAGATGAAAATTTTTCTTTGGAGGTAGATTTACCTCTTGCTGAAATGCCCCATCCCATTGCTTTAAAAGAAAAGAAAGAAGAAAAAAAAGACCTAGTAAAAACAGGCGAAAAGATTGGTAATGAAGATGAAGAGGGTGAAGAAGGTGAAGGCGGCGGTGGCGATGATTATGATTTGTTTGAAGCAGGTCCTGATCCTGAGGAAGCGAAGAAGTACTTTACTGAGCTTCGTGAATTATTCGGAAAATATATCAAATCAGTTAAGAGAAATGGCAGAGGGCATGCTGCAACTTTGAAACATCAGGCTAAATTCACTGAATGTTTCATGAAGTTTAAGTTGACGCCAAAAGAATTTCAAAAACAAGGATTAAAGCTGAAAAAAATATTGAGTCGCATTAGGGAGCAAGAGCAAATTATTGCGGAAATTTGTACCAAAAAGGCAAAAATTGCTAAAAAAGTATTTTTAAGTTCATTTGTTAATCATGAAACTGATTCCAAATGGTTAGATACCGTAATTGCCAAACATAAAGATAAAAAAACTATTCTACAGGAAAATAGTCATAATATTTCTCGAGCACAAAAAAAACTAATAGCAATTGAAGATGAAACCGATGTAACAATACATGAAATCAAAGAAATTAATCGTCAGATGACGATTGGCGACACGAAGGCGCGGCGTGCTAAAAAGGAAATGACAGAAGCAAATTTGCGTTTGGTGATTTCGATAGCTAAAAAATATACTAATCGTGGTTTGCAATTTTTGGATTTAATTCAGGAAGGGAATATTGGTTTGATGAAGGCGGTGGACAAATTTGAATATCGCCGTGGTTACAAATTTTCCACCTATGCGACATGGTGGATTAGGCAAGCTATTACTCGCTCAATAGCCGATCAGGCGCGTACTATCCGTATTCCTGTGCATATGATTGAGACGATTAATAAATTAAATCGTATCTCGCGACAAATTTTACAAGAAACGGGACAGGAGCCAACACCAGAAGAACTCAGCAAGATTATGTTGTTGAGTGAGGATAAGATTCGCAAAATTTTGAAGATTTCCAAAGAACCGATTTCTATGGAAACGCCAATTGGGGATGATGATGATTCTCATTTGGGTGATTTTATCGAAGATAACGCTACTTTGGCGCCGCTTGAATCGGCAACTATGTCGGGTTTGCGTGAAGCAATTACCGAGGTTTTGGATACGCTAACTCCGCGTGAAGCTAAGGTTTTGCGTATGCGTTTTGGTATTACCATGAACACTGATCATACCCTTGAAGAAGTTGGTAAACAATTTGACGTTACCCGTGAGCGTATTCGTCAGATTGAAGCTAAGGCTTTGCGTAAATTGCGTCACCCTAGCCGTGCGGAAAAATTACAGAGTTTTTTGGATCATGAAGAAGGGTAATCGCATTTGCATACCCTGGTTTTAAATTTCACTTCCCGTGAAATTACTACGGTATTGCGTTTTTGTATTGTGATTTTAAAATGAGAGAATGTTGTCACAATTACATTCTTTGCTGTCTTTTGCCGTAAGCAAGCGCGCTTCCGATCTGCATTTATCTGCTTGTAATGTCCCATGGTTAAGAATTGACGGGGTTTTGCAGCCTGTAGCAGATGCGGTAGTTTTAGCAAATGAACAGCTTGAAGCGATGTTGCATACGATCTTAAATGATCGGCAATCTTATGAATTCAAAAAGAACCTGGAAATAGATTTCGCTTACAATGTCACAAATTTAGGGCGTTTTCGGGTTAATATTTTTCAAAAACATGGTGGTATAGCGGCAGTTTTTCGCGTTATTGCCACAGAAATTCCTTCCTTAAATTCTTTACAATTACCTAAGGTTATAGAAGGTTTTTCTCGATTGGAAAATGGTTTGGTGCTTATTACAGGACCGACAGGTTCAGGAAAAACCACCACTTTGGCAAGTATATTGGATTATATTAATTGCCATGAGGCTCGCCATATAATTACTATCGAAGATCCAATAGAATACGTGCATCAAAATAAATTATCGCTCATTAACCAGCGTGAAGTTGGGCGCGATACTTTAAGTTTTCAAAATGCATTGCGGGTGGCGTTGCGTGAAGATCCTGATATTTTATTGGTTGGAGAATTGCGTGATTTAGTAACGATTCGTTTGGCTTTAACTGCTGCCGAAACTGGACACTTGGTGTTTGCCACTTTGCATACGGTTTCAGCGGCTAAGTCTATTACACGTATGGTTGATGTTTTTCCGGGCAATGAGCAAGCACTAGTGCGTACTATGTTGGCGGATTCGCTGCGCGTGGTAGTGACACAAATGTTATGTAAAAGAAGTGATAGTGGACGCATTGCTGCAACGGAAGTTATGTTTTGCACGCCGGCAATTTCTAATCTAATCCGTGAAAATAAAATTTCCCAAATCAATTCACAAATTCAAACAGGCGCTGCTTTTGGTATGCATACTTTGGAGCAGGATTTACAGAGGTTGGGGATGGATGGAGTTATTATTGAGAGCTTTAAGTGATTGTAAAGCATTGTATTATATGACGTGGCGCGTTATAATGACTGACGTGATTGTGAATTTTAAATGTAAAGAAACAGAAAAAATTTGGGGAGGTTTGGTGTCTTTGAAATATCCTTATGATATTCAGCAAGTTGCGCGAAGAAAATTACGTATGCTTAACAATGCAAAACAACTTAAAGACTTAATGATTCCACCCAATAACTGCCTTGAAGCATTGAAGGGACAGCGTAAAGGAGAATATAGCATAAGAATTAATAGGCAATGGCGTCTTTGTTTTGTGTGGGATAATAATCATATCCATGACGTTAAAATAGAAGACTATCATTAGAAGAGGTGAATTATGAGTGCAAAAAGATTACAAAACGTACATCCTGGTGAGGTTTTATGGGAAGAATTTCTCAAGCCTTTGCAGCTTAGCCAAAATCAAATAGCTAGAGATGTTGGAGTGTCGCCAAGACGTATTAATGAGATAGTTCATGGCAAGCGTTCTATTACTGCAGATACAGATTTGCGTTTAGCACGTGCTTTGGGAACATCGGAAGGTTTTTGGTTGGGTTTGCAAGCTGATTATGATTTAGAAGAAAGACGCCTGGCTATTAGAGACACGTTAAACAAAATACGTAATGTGGTGAATTTTTGTTACGCGTAATAATTTAAGGGTTAAATGAGATGAAAATTTTCAAATTTAAAAATAACTCTTTGAAAAATATAGCAATTTAATTTACATATCTGTGTGCGTGGTGTTGTTGTTGAATAAGTCGTATTAATAATGATTTCGTAGCCGCAAATCGTAGCCGCAGACTTTAGTCTGCGTAACATCCAATTATTGCACCTAATATATCGCAGGCTAAAGCCTGCGGCTACGTTATTCATGGTTTTTTTGAATTATTTAACAACGCCTATATGTGTTCTAAAACCTACGTCTATGATTTTATTCTTTCATAACAAAGCTTTGCTAGCGCACAAGAAACCACCCGTTCTCTAGTTGTTGAAGAACGGCTGGTTAAAACAATAGGTATTTTAGCGCCTAAAACAATGCCGGAACCTTGCGCAAAAGCTAGATAATCAAGGATTTTAACGGCTATATTTCCTGCCTCAAGATTTGGCATCAGAAATATATCAGGTCTATGGGAAATGGTGAATTTAACATTTTTAGCTTCTCTAGCGTCTAAAGACACTGCTAAGTCGAAACCCATTGGACCTGCTAATATGCCGCCTTTTATATTACCGTTGGCAGCATCATTGCAAAGAGTTACAGCATCGACAGTAGTCGGTATGTAATCCAAAACTGATTCAGTGGCTGCAATAATTGCTACTTCTGGCTTGTCAACGCCTAAAGCTTTTGCCAGATAAATCGCATTTTGGATGATATCGCGTTTGGTTTTCAGGTTAGGCAGGATGTTGATGGCGGCATCTGTGAAAATCATTAGTTTTTCATAGGTTGGAATATCAATGACCCAGGCATGGCTGATGCGGCGATCAGTACGTAGATTAGATTCTCGGGCAACTACAAGATGCAATAATTTATCTGAATGAACGCTGCCTTTCATCAATGAATTTAATTTGTGGTCATTAACGTATGCAATTGCCTGTTTCGTTGCCGATATGGCATCTTCTGTTTCCACTAAAGAAAAAGTTGATATGTCGATATTATGTTGTGCCGCTGCCTGGTTAATAATTTGTTTTGGTCCAAAAATAATTGGTTTAATTAGACCTAAATTACTACTTACAACAATGCTCTCCAAGCAATCCTGTGTTGTGGGATTAATGATTCCCATGACTAAGGGGGAGGGGTTTTTTCTTGCCAGTTCGATTAATGTATCGTGTTTATTTTTAATGTTCATTCATAATCTCGTAGTCGCTGGTCTATAGTCTACGCGGTTGGTAATCTGCATACGTTAAATTTTGTATAGTTGTGGGTTAATCCATAAAACCAAATAATTAAATCCACATATACAAATCAAATTAAAATACTTAAAGATAATTTCAATTCTGTGCCAAATGCAATATGCAAGCTAAAGGCTTGTGGCTACGGTATTCTTGTAATTTAACTTGTTAAATTATCCGTGTATTTGGAAATAGGTCGTCAAACCTGATAAAAACATTTGAATCGCCATAGCGGTTAAAAGCATACCCATTAATCTTTCAATTGCCACTAAACCTTTTTCGCCAAGCAGTTTGTTGACATATGGTGAACTCAATAGTATTAGACCATAAATTGTTGAAGCTATAAAGACGGCAGCTAACCAGGATAATTTTTTATCGGGTTCAGCAGTTGTAAATAGCATAACGGTGGTCATGGCTGCAGGACCAGAGGTCAGTGGCACGGCCAAAGGGACAAAAAAAGGTTCTTTTTTTGGCAGTTTTTTAGAGCTTTCCTTTTCTTCTTTTTCTTCTGGTGGAAAAATCATACGCAAGGCAATGAGGAATAAGATTATGCCTCCAGCAATACCTAATGCTTGAGTGCTAATTTGAAAGCCTTGCAAAATATATTGACCAAAAAATAGAAATACTGTTAGTACGCAAGTGGCGATAGCGGTTTCACGTAAAATAATATATCTGTGTCGCTCGGGCGCGATGTTTTTTAAAGTTGCTAAAAAGATAGGTAAATTACCGAGTGGGTTCATTACCAAAAGTAAGATAATAGTTGCTGAGCTGATAGTCATGGTTTTGTTTTTGGTTAATTTTTGTATTGTAGCCGCAGACTTTAGTCTGCGGCTACGAGCTTGCATATAACTAACATTATGTTTTAATTCTTATCGCCAATACATCGCATTTTGCTCCATAAAGAACCGCATTTGCTGTTGAACCAATCAAAAAACGAATCCCAGAGTGACCGCGGCTGCCAATAATAATCAGATCAGCTTTGGCTTTTTCTGTTTCTTCAAGTACGACAAATTTTGCTGAACCAATATTTATGATTTGATTTTTCTTCGGTATATTTAGTTTTTTGCCAATCTTTTCCATTTCTTTTTTAGCGCGTTCAAAGAGCAGATTTTCTATTTCCGGCTCGATAGATGAAATGCCGTAGGATGAGGCAGAGTAGCTGCCGATATGTTCTATGGCATGTACAAGAATAATTTTGGCGCCAGTTTTACTTGCCATATATTGTGCTTTTTCGATCAACGGGCGGTCACTTTTAGTAATTAGCTCTAAAGCTAAAATAATGGTTTTATAGTTGGTTGCCATGGGAATACTCCTTATGTTTGTTGAAAAATTAAAGTGAGAAAATATATGAAACAGTATATCACGGAAAATATTTTAATTACTACAGTACTTTTTTCGTTTAAAATAAAAAATTTCATTTAATTTATTGGAGAATGATCAATGACTATCGAACGTACTTTATCTATCATCAAACCAGATGCAGTTGCAAAAAACATTATTGGTAAAATTTATACCCATTTTGAAACTGCTGGCTTGAAAATCGTTGCGGCGAAAATGATGCATTTAAAACAGGAACAAGCGGAAAGTTTTTATGCTGTACACAAAGATAGACCATTTTTTGCGGAATTAGTCGCTTTCATAACTTCTGGACCTGTTCTGATTCAGGTTTTGCAAGGTGAGAACGCTATTTTGAAAAACCGCGAATTAATGGGCACAACTAATCCGCAAAACGCGGCTCCTGGCACGATTCGTGCTCTTTATGCAGATTCTGTTTCTTGTAATGCAGTGCATGGTTCTGATGCTTCTGAAACAGCAGCGCAAGAAGTGGCGTTTTTCTTTACAGATGATGAGATTTTTTCTTAAAAACTCCAGATCTTGAAAATAGTGGACCCATAGCCAGCCCATTTGCCTTTTGTAAATACCATCAATGAGCCAACCGTAAGCTTAGTAAACCATGGGTTTTACGCTGATGGCTGGAAATAAAATACGGTATTGTCAGATTGGATTTTGACTTCTATACTGATTTTGGTTGATGGATTTTGCTTCCCATTTTACTTTTAAAACAAAATATGACAAATACTAAAAATAAAACCAACCTTCTTAACCTGAATCGCGCTGATCTTGTGGATTTTTTTGTGAAAATGGGGGAGAAACCATTTCGTGCTCAGCAGTTGATTAAATGGATTCATCAGCTTGGGGTGACTGATTTTGCTGCTATGACTAACATGAGTTTAGCTTTGCGCGAATATTTAGCTCTGCATGCTCTTGTTAGTCCGCCAGAAACTGTTGTTGAACAAGTTTCGCAAGATGGGACGCGTAAATGGCTATTTAAGCTTGAGGATGGAAATTTAATCGAAACGGTATATATCCCCGAAGATGATCGTGGGACATTATGTATTTCAAGTCAGGTTGGTTGTGCTTTAGGATGTGCTTTTTGTGCGACGGGTAAAATGGGTTTTAAACGTAATTTGACGTTGGCCGAGATAATAGGGCAGTTGTGGGTGGTTGTAAGGCAGCTCTCCTGTGATCGTTCAACTAAAGATCATGTGGTAACTAATGTGGTTTTTATGGGCATGGGTGAGCCGCTTTTGAATTTTGATAATGTTATTAAAGCATTGGATTTAATGCTTGATGATTTGGCTTATGGGTTATCTAAATATAGAGTGACAATTAGTACTTCGGGTATTGTGCCGGAAATGAAAAGGTTGCGCGCAATAAGCAAAGCAGCTTTGGCTATTTCTTTGCATGCTCCTACTGACGAACTGCGCAGTAAATTAATGCCAATTAATAAAAAATATCCTTTGCAAGATATAGTTGCTGTTTGTAAAGATTATTACCAAGATGAGCCAAGACGTGTGGTAACGGTTGAGTATATTCTTCTTGCTGGAGTTAATGATAGTCGCGAACAGGCGGCGCAATTAGCTTGTTTGTTGCGTGGCGTGCCGTGTAAAGTAAACCTGATCCCGTTTAACAATGCAGGCGATAGTGTGGCTAGTTGTTATCGAGTTCCCAAGCAAGTGGACATCGACGCTTTTCGCGGTATTTTAATAGCGGCAGGAATTAATACGGTGACCCGTAAATCGCGTGGCGCCGATATTGCTGCAGCGTGTGGGCAACTTGCTGGGAAGAATGAAAGAATTAAGGAATGAGTGAAGGAATTATTTTGTGGTAAAATTTAAGTTCCGAAGGTGGGGTACAAGAAAGACTTGAGGGAGCTGTTGAACAATTCAAAATACCTTAAATAACGTAGCCGCAGGCTTTAGCCTGCGATTGATTATAAGTTACGCAGACTAAAGTCTGCGGCTACGGTCTGCGGCTACGGTCTGCGGCTACGAAATTGTTATTAATACCAATTATTCAGCAACACTAGATTTGAATTTATGTAAATTAAATTGCTATATAAATCAATATGTTAAAAATAAAATATCCAAAAATTAAGTATTGGGCATTATTTATTACAATTTCGAGTATGTTGTGTTTATCAGCCTGTTCTTCCGTTCAGTCGACACCACCTGTATTGTCGCCACTATTATCACAGCAACAACAACCGCGCAATTCAATTGCCGCAGATGATAATGCACACCTTGGACTTGTGTATTTGCAGGCAGGTCAACGGCAATTGGCGAAAGAGAAATTACTTTTAGCTTTGCAACAAGATCCACACAATAGCGAAATTTACGGTGCTATGGCTTATTTTTTAGAAAGCTCTGGGGAATTGCAAAGTGCAGAGCAATATTATTTACAGGCGATTGCAATAGCAAAAGCGGCGGATAAGGGGGCGAGTTACAATAATTACGGCACTTATCTTTATAGGCATGGTCGTTATTCAATGGCGATTGATTATTTTCTTCTGGCAGCGCACGATCCTTTGTATTTGCACATTGCGGCAGCTTATGAAAATGCTGGATTGACGGCTTTGCGTACAAGAGATATTGCAAATGCACGGATTTATTTCGTAAAAGCATTAGCGAATGATCCAAATCGAGAACTGGCAAAGCGAAGTTTGGCTAAATTGCGAGGTTAAAGGTAAATGAAAACAGGTTTTCATGGTTAGCGCAAATAGACTAGAGCAGTTTGGTAATTACAACAGATAATCCTGTCTGTTGCCCTAACGGGCTGACCTGCGGTCATTTTAATTCTGTTTCAGACAGAATTAGTCCGCTAGGCGGCAAGGAGTCGAGCTTGAGGAATAGTGTATTAGACTTACGTGACTCAAGCGGGCGACGCAGCCAACAACGCGGAAAACCAAAATGTGAAGAGTATATTGATTTTTAAGGGGATTTATTCAATAATTCGGTAATTCCTAATACTTTAAGAAGTTTCAGAAATATCGTGTAGAATTCATTAATTTTAAAGGCAAAATTTTTTAATATGAACAATAACTTTTCCGTAGAACCACAAAACAATATTGTCACTCCTGGTCAAAGACTTCGTCAAGCGCGTGAAGCTTTGGGGATAAGTCAGGAAGATATTGCGCGACGCTTGTTCTTAAATAAAAGCATTATTAAAGCGATAGAAGAAGATAACTACGATGATATAGTTGCTAAAACTTATGCGCGTGGTTATTTGCGTGCTTATGCGCAAATGCTTAATCTTTCAGAGAAGGAAATTTTAGCTGGTTTTGACCAATTGAAAAAAGACTTTGTTCCCTATGATACGCCAGTTAAACCGGAGCGTTATGAAAATGCTGGTATCTCTTCTTCCTATGGACATAAAAAAACGCGCTGGTTAAGTTATGGTGTGATTTTTGTATTAATTTTATTGGTTTTTGTCTGGTCTTTTAATAGGCACAGTGGTACGGAAGTGAAAACCATATCGCCGCAGACAAATACCAGTTTGACTCCTTCCGAAGCAGTTACTACCGACACAACGAAACTTGGTAATGTCATAGCTTTGCCGACAACAGATCAAGTTATTGATAGTGCGCAACAGATTAGTGATCAGGCGAAAATTAAGGATAATAGTAGTTTGCCGCCAGCTGTTGATGTTGGACAAAGTCAGGAAGCTAGTGGTGTGCAAGATCAATCTACGAACGATAAGTCTAAAAGTTCTAAAGAGGATGTGAAAAAGAATCATTCAGCCAAAAAACAACACGTTTCTGAAGATGATTTGTCTGCTTCTAGTGATGATGAGTAATTTAGTGAAGTTAAAGACTTTCTGGTTGTAAGCATGTGGCCACAAGCTTGTAACCGCAAGCTCGTAGCCGCAAGTTCGTAGCCGCAAGCTTCAGCTTGCGTAATAGGATCATCACCACACATATTATTTAACATGAATTTTAACGCAGTCTAAAGCCTGCGGCTACTTAGCGAATAATTACGGTTTTATTTATGAAAAAAAACCTCCAAGCGATTCGTGGCATGAACGATATTTTGCCTAATGAAATATCTGTTTGGCAGCACGTGGAAAATATCTTGCGCGAAGTGTTGTTGAATTACGGTTATCAAGAAATTCGTACGCCTATAGTGGAATCGACGGAACTTTTTGTGCGCACGATCGGTGAAGTTACCGATATTGTAGAAAAAGAAATGTACACTTTTTTGGATCGTAATGGTGAAAGTCTTACTTTGCGTCCGGAAGGTACGGCAAGTTGTGTGCGTGCAGGGATTGAACATGGACTGCTGCATAATCAGATCCAGCGTTTTTGGTATCAGGGTGCGATGTTTCGTCATGAACGACCGCAAAAAGGGCGTTATCGCCAGTTTCATCAGTGTGGAATCGAGGTATTTGGGCTAAAAGGTCCGGATATCGATATCGAAATATTATTGCTCGCCGCGCGGTTATGGCGCAGGCTTGGTATTTCCAATAAAGTCACCCTACAAATCAATACCTTGGGAAATAGTGCTTGTCGCGCTCGTTATCGTGAGGCTTTGGTTACTTATTTTGAGGAAAATCTTAATTTGCTTGATGTTGATTCTGAACGCAGGCTGCACACCAATCCACTACGTATTTTGGATAGTAAAAATCCGGCAATGCAGGATTTGATCGCGTGTGCGCCGAAATTATTGGATTTCTTGGATGAGGAGTCGCAGGCGCATTTTTCTGGTTTGCGGTATTTGTTGGATGTGGCTCAAGTTGCTTATACTATCAATCCGCGTTTGGTGCGTGGTTTGGATTATTATGGTTTGACGGTTTTTGAATGGGTGACAACTGAACTTGGTTCGCAGGGTGCTATTTGTGCAGGTGGGCATTATGATGGATTGGTAGAGGAATTGGGCGGTCAGGCGACGCCGGCAATCGGTTTTGCGATTGGTTTGGAAAGATTGGTTGCTTTAGTATCTCAAGTTTCTGAGTTTGAAAATAATCCTGATGCGTATTTGGTTATGTTAGGGGATGAGGCTTTAGCGGCTGGATTGGTTTTGGCGGAAAATTTACGCAATGCGCAGCCGCAATTGAAATTAATTATGAATTGTAATGGTGGTAATTTTGGTCAACAATTAAAACGTGCCGATAAGATTGGTGCGCGTTTAGCGTTGATTATCGGCGAAGATGAAGTGAAAACGAAAACAGTAACAGTGAAATATTTACGGGAAGATAGGCAACAGGAGAATATGAGTTGGGAAAAGGTGGTAAATGAAAGAATTAAGGAATTATATTTACTGTAATTATCCAGTATAACTACTCGAAAAAGATGTATAAAAACCAAAGACACAGGAATTGTATACATGGGGAGTTATATTTAAGTTGTTTTAATAGCCCCATAATGTGTTTGTTATTTTATGTGCATTTTTGTATATAAATCTCGTAAAGTTTGGTTTTATTATATGAATGATTAGATACTATTAACAATAATTAATAAAAAAGGTAACAAAACTATGAGATTATGGGACTCAATAAAAAAAGTTGTAAGCATCATTAAAAATGCTGGTTTAGCTGTAGTCTTTCCAACTATTGCTATTAATAAGGAGTTTGGACCAGTAGCGGCGACAAGAGCAACAGCGGTAGCGGCTGGTGTTTTAGCTGTGGGAGAGATTTTTGAAGCGGTAAGTATAGATGCCCCAGCGATTGTAAAAGCAGTGCAAGATAAAAAATTTTGCAGTCGGGCTGGTCTTACTCCGACTGCTGGTGCGGTAAGCAAATTATCGGTAGCTACAGGATGTGCGATATTGGTTTTAGAGGTAGCAGGACTTGCTACAGTTGGATTTTGGGTGGCTCCGGCATGTTTTGCCGGTGCTTATGGGCTGAATGCTTTGAAGGCATTGGTTACTACTGAAACTAAACTAAGTGAAAAGGGTATCGCACTGCGTGATATTGCCATAGAAGTGTTGGGTCCTGTTGGCTTGCTTACCGCTAATACTGGAGTTGCAGCATTAGGGTGTGCAATAGCTACTGTTCCTGCAGCACAAAGGCTATATGGTAATTTTGTCGGATTGTTTCATCATTCTGACAGGGTTGGTTATGTGCCAATCGAGAATAGGATGTCTACTAATCAAAGCGACGACTATAATGATTTATTTAAATTGACGAATGATATGTTGGAACAAGCGCAGTCACGATAGCCTAATTCGTAGTGTGAAAGCAACTTTTTCTACTTTTTACTAGCACTTACACATAAACTTGACGCCAGGCATTCTTGCCTGGCGTTTTTTGTCTATACAATGGAATTTATAATTAGCAATTTAGCATGGTACTGGTAAGGTATTATGTTTTATGGCATCATATTTGCATCTGAATTTTTACAAATTTTCAAGTCTTAAAACTGGGAAAATATATGACTGAACATTTATCCGATCAAGAACAGATTCAAATGTTGAAAAACTGGTGGAAGCAATATGGCATGACGCTGGTTATTGGTTTGTGTGTATTTTTATCTGCCAGTTATGGCTGGCGTTATTGGCAACAGTACAAAACGCACCAAACAGAACTGGCGTCCATGATCTATAGCGAAGTAATTAATTTAAATGATATGAATAAAGCCGATGAGGTGAAAGTTCTTACGGAAAATTTACTAAAAGATTATCCGAGAACTGTTTATGCCAGTTTGGCGGCGTTGATAGTAGCTAAAGATGCGGTGGAGTCTGATAAATTAGCTGATGCTGAACAGAAATTGCAATGGGTTGTTGACAAGGGCAAACAAAAAGCATTGCAACAGCTTGCACGAATCAGGTTGGCGCGAGTATTATTAGCAGATAAAAAACCAACCGAGGCATTGGCGGTATTGGCCAAACTGGATGTTACTACAGCGTTAACAGCAGAAGCGGCTGAGGTGAAGGGCGATGTTTTAGTTGTTCTTGGTAAGAAGGCTGAAGCATTACAGTCTTATCAAATTGCGCTGACGATTAATAAAGTCAAAGCAGTTGAATCGCCGTTATTGCAGATGAAAATTCAGGAAGTGCAATAGGGAGAATGAAGAAATGAAAGAATGACAAAATCGGCATGAAGCCAGATTTTGAACGGCTGAAAGCCGACCCCGTAGGGGCGAGAAACAGGATGTTTCGAGTAACGAATGAAGGAAGGAATTTCGGTATCGGTTTGCGATGATTTTTAGTTTTTTTGTAATATCTCAAAAAGTTTTGGTGTTGTAATTATGCTTACGTAGCCGCAGGCTTTAGCCTGCGCTAAAATACGTGTTAAATCATATATGTATGCAATAATGAAAACGCAAGCTAAAGCTTGCGGCTACGTTATTCTTGTAATTTCCCCAAGGTTTTTGAGAAGTTACCGTTTTTTTAATAATATATTGATTTATAGAGTAATTATATTTACATCTCTATGTTAAGCATCGCGCAGCGATTCGTTATTTTAACATTTAAAATTTAAAATTTCTTTAGGGGTAACTATGCGTATTTTAAAATTTTTCTTTCCTGTCTTAGGTGCGGTTTTATTAGCATCTTGCTCAGCCGTGCATAAATGGCAACAAAACTCTAATTCTGCAGATGACTATCGCGATGTGGCGCCTTTACGAGTGCCGGTAGATATGTCTTACCTAAAAACAGAAAATTACTATCCTATTCCAAGTTTAGATCAAACCGTAAGTCGCAGATCGGCTCCAATTGATCAGGAAAAGCTTATGTTGCCACCAGGAAGTATGGCTGCGAAACTCGATGTTTCCAAAACACGTGCAAAATAAAATTAGGGGCGGGTGTTGACATTTAGTATTTGTATCCGCAGATTGAAGCTTGCGGCTACACGTAAATTTATTGTTTATAAATTGATTGCGGTGTAATTGTCAGCAGACCCTAGTCAACTGGTTGTTTGTCTGCAAGTGAGACAGCATTACATTTTTTACTTTTCATTCTTTTTCTTTAATAAAAGAGCAAAGGATTGTGATTTTTTTTATTTTTATCCTTGAAAATTCAAGATTAATCTCCATTTATATCTTTAGAGTAAAAAAAGATAAATAATTTTTACAATGTATGTAACTTCTCAAAAACTATGGGTAAATTACAAGAATAACGTAGTCGCAAGCTTTAGCTTGCGTCTTCATTATTGCCTACATATATGATTTAACACGTATTTTAGCGCAGGCTAAAGCCTGCGGCTACGTAAGCATAATTACAACACCAGAACTTTTTGAGATATTACCAATTTATTTTTTAACACATTGATATTATATAATCATTTAATTTACATAGATTTAAAATTTCTTATAGAGGAGTAAACACATGGCAAATAGAATCATCGGTATCGATCTTGGAACAACTAATTCTTGCGTCGCGGTTTTAGAAAGCGGCGGTAAGGTTCGTGTTATTGAAAACAGCGAAGGTGATCGCACGACACCGTCAATTGTTGCTTACACTAAAGACGGAGAAATTCTGGTTGGTCAATCTGCAAAACGTCAAGCAGTTACCAATCCAAAAAATACTTTAGCTGCGATCAAACGTTTGATTGGGCGTAAATATGAAGAAAAAATGGTACAACATTCGATGTCGATGGTGCCATATCACATTGTTAAAGCTGATAATGGCGATGCCTGGGTGGAAGTGCAAGGTGATAAAAAACTTGCGCCACCGCAAATTTCTGCTGAAGTTTTGATCAAAATGAAAAAAACTGCGGAAGCCTATCTTGGTGAACCAGTTACTGAAGCAGTTATTACAGTTCCTGCTTATTTTAACGATTCACAACGTCAAGCAACTAAAGATGCGGGACGCATTGCAGGGCTTGAAGTTAAACGTATTATCAACGAACCAACTGCCGCCGCGCTTGCTTATGGTATGGATAAAAAGCATGGTGATATGAAAGTTGCCGTTTACGATTTAGGTGGTGGTACGTTTGACGTTTCCATTATTGAAATTGCCGAAGTGGAAGGCGAACATCAGTTTGAAGTTTTATCTACTAATGGTGATACTTTCTTAGGCGGTGAAGATTTCGATGCACGTATTATCGATTTCTTGGTTACTGAATTCAAAAAAGAGCAGGGTGTTGATTTACGTCAGGATCCTTTGGCTTTGCAACGTCTGAAAGAATCGGCGGAAAAAGCTAAAATTGAACTTTCCTCGTCTCAACAAACTGATGTTAATTTGCCATATATTACGGCAGATGCCAGCGGTCCAAAACATTTAAATATTCGTATTACTCGCGCCAAACTTGAGTCTTTGGTTGAAGATTTGATTGCCAAAACGCTTGAGCCTTGCAAGGTTGCGCTAAAAGATGCCGGTTTAAAAGCTTCTGATATTAATGAAGTTATTTTGGTCGGTGGTCAAACGCGTATGCCGAAAGTGCAAGAAGCGGTTAAAGAATTGTTTGGTAAAGATGCTCGTCACGATGTTAATCCTGACGAAGCAGTAGCAATCGGTGCAGCCATTCAGGCTGGTGTTTTGTCTGGTAGCGTTACCGATGTTTTATTACTTGATGTTACGCCACTGTCTTTGGGGCTTGAAACTTTGGGCGGTGTTATGACCAAGTTGATTGAGAAAAACACTACTATTCCAACTCGTGCTGCACAAGTGTTTTCAACGGCAGCTGATCACCAAACAGCAGTTACTATCCATGTTTTACAAGGTGAGCGCGAAATGGCGTCGGCAAATAAATCACTTGGTCGTTTT
>Ga0209319_1001617_pt1 | contig 17357 bp, 24 predicted proteins | sample RifGroE2_FD_184000 | JGI IMG/M metagenome (GOLD analysis project Ga0209319, IMG submission 184000) | Groundwater microbial communities from Rifle, Colorado - Groundwater E2 (SPAdes) (version 2) | ecosystem: Environmental > Aquatic > Deep subsurface > Groundwater | place: Rifle, Colorado, United...
TATGCAATACTACAATCACAAACGACCACAATGGAACTTAAAAAAGATGACTCCTGTGGGATACAGAAATCATCTTTTAATGCATGTGTAGTTTTTTCCCTGTGTCCACTTTTTGGGGTACGGATCATATGGACGCTTTTTTGGAGAGTTTTTGATGTTTCACCTACGAAGCACTGGAAACAGGAAGGGTAATCACGACCCTCGTTCCTTTGTCTGGAACACTCTGAATATCAATATGACCACAGTGAGCACATATAACAGCATAAGCAATGGATAAGCCAAGACCGCTGCCGCCCGTGCCTCGGAAGCGGCTTTTCTCCGCACGGTAAAAACGGTCGAAAACATGTGCAAGGTCTTCCGCGTTCATCCCAGTGCCTGTGTCCTTGATTTCAATAACGGCCTGAGACCGTACTTTTGAAAGACGAATTTCGACGCTCCCACCGGACTTGTTATGACAAACAGCATTCTTGAGAACATTGGCAATCGCCTGCGAGAGCATCTGCTTATCACCAAGGACGGTAACGCCAGCATCGGTGTTAATGAAGCAATCAATAGTGATGTCGTTTTTTATCGCAAGTTCAATGAATCGTTCGGAAGTTTCCCGAAGGAGCGGTACGAGTTGAACGTCCTCCTTGTTTGGAATGTTTATGTTCCGTTCCGCAAAATAGGAAAGCTGGAGCAAGTCCTCAACAAGACGGGTCATGCGATACACCTCTTCAAGATGACTTTTAATTTTCTTTTCTTCTTTCGTATCTTTATTTCTTCGCAATTGGCTTTCCAGTCCCGTTTGCAAAATAGCTAGGGGGGTACGAAGCTCGTGTGATGCATCGCCCAAGAATCGGCGTTGGCGCTGATAGGCAGAACGAATCGGACGCAATGTTAACCCTGCGAGGCCGTAACTGAGTATTGCGGCAACAATAAGCAGCGCACCATTGACCATGAGAATCGTGCTTTGAAAATCTTCTTGAATGTTGTGCATGTCCGGTCCCGGTGGCGGTAGACGTTCCGAGACTTCCTGCCCAGAAGCCGATTCATCAAAACGTGCGCGCAGACGTTCAGAAAAGATAGAACGACTGACGCCACTCGAAGAAGCCAAGATACCTGCAAGAATCATCACGTACACAATGGTGAGGACGATTTTTGTTTTGACGAACATGAGGCTAGACGAGTCGGTAGCCTTTCCCCCAAACGGTTTCAATACGCTGCGCATATTCTTTTGGAAGCTTCTTACGTAAATTCTTTATATGGACGTTGACGACGTTGCTGAATTCGTCATGGAACCTGTCCCACACATGGGAAAGAATGTCTTCCCGCGTGATGACAGCCCCACGATTACGCAGGAGAAGTTCCAGCAAGCCGAATTCCCGGAGTGTGACATCGAGCTTCTTTTTTTTAATCCAAACCTGTTGTGATCGTGTATCTAGACGTAAGTCATTCAGTTCAAGAACGTCTCCAGTGAGTTGAGATGTTCGCCTAAGAACCGTTCGCATACGAGCAAAAAGTTCTTCAAAAGAAAAGGGTTTCACGAGATAATCATCGCCACCGATATTTAATCCGGCGATTTTATCCTCTGTGGTGTCCCGGGCAGTAAGAAAAATGATGGGCGTCTGTATTCCATTGGTACGAAGATTTTGACAAACCATCAGCCCGTCACGCTTAGGAAGCATGATGTCCAAGATAATTAGATCGTAGCCATTGATCCTCGCCAATTTTTCTCCCTCTTCGCCATCGAATCCAAAATCAACCGCATAGCCGCGGTCGCGTAATTCTTCCACTAAATTTTCATTTAACTTAGGTTCATCTTCGACGACGAGAATTTTCATAGCGTCAGCACAATATACACTGACTGGTGAAGAAATGGTGAAGCATCAGCCGTCTTATCATTGTTATATCAAAACCATCCTGTGAGTTGTGGGGGTCATGGGGGTCAGGTCTTGAATCTTGAATTTCTCCAAACTTTCTTTATGGCTGGATCAATTCGAATTGAGTTTCTATATGCGTTATATCATATCACCGCATGATATGTCTGCAAAAGATGAGATATATCGTAAACACCTTTGAAAGTGGCACATGAGGTGTATTGAGAGCAATAATGCATTCAATTATCTATGGTCTACGAATATTATCGAAAGGAAAGAACAGCACAATTATTATTTCGTTATGAAATATGAGCCATTTCCTTTAAGATACGGCTTATATGCGAAGATCGAATAATTTAGAGAGATGCATCATTGAAACATGTCTGGCCTCAGGAGAAAAAGCCAAAAACGTATCGTGAAGATCCTTGGGCGTGACTGTAGGGTTATTGACCGGGAAGTGAAGAGGAACAAGCCGGAAGGTCGAGCATATACGGCAAAACTAGCGTCTATGCTTGGGGATCGTCGTGAGGCTGGTAGGTGTCGTAAGAAATTGGAGAAGGACGATCAGTCGAAAGACGGGTCATTTTTTTGAAGGGGGGAGTGATTCGAACAGGGGAAGGTAAGGGGAGCAACCTCTTATATATTGGGAACACAGTGAGTGAATCGAATGCCCTAGTACAGGAATCCTTTGGAAGATGCCGAAGGCTGACATGAGAATCCCTGTCTAGGAACCATGAAGCAGAAGTCTAAAAAAAGCTTTTATTTTTTTTGAGTTTTAAGGTGAGATATCTCTTTTTTAGCTATTGCCATTGCTTTTTTCGCAAGAACAGGCTATGCTTCAGCGACTTGTCTTTTAATTCTTGCAAACGTAAAAGATTGTTTATGAGAAATTTTTATAATCAAGGTGGATCTGGTGGCTGGAAGAGCCGCAAAAGTTTTGGTGGTAGCAGAGGCGGGGGTTCCTGGGGTGGTCGTGGATCAGATGGGGATCGTCCCATGATCTATGAAGCTACTTGTAGCGCTTGCGGACAGGATTGTGAAATCCCTTTCCGTCCAACGGGTAGTCGTCCCGTGTTTTGTAATTCATGCTTTAAGAAAGAAGAAAATGGCGGTGGAAGACCTCCACAACGTTTTGGTGGGTCTGGACGCGGTGGACGACCTTCGTTTGGCGACAAGCCCATGTTTCCGGCACAGTGTGATGCTTGCGGAAACGAGTGCCAAGTACCTTTCCGTCCGACAGGAGAGAAGCCTGTGTATTGCAGTGACTGTTTTAGTAAGCAAGCTCCTTCCGATTCCGGACGAAAGAGCCGATCTGAAAAAACGTTTGGCGGAAATGATCATCAAGATGGTATGCGAAAAGAATTGGCAACCATTCAAAGTAAACTCGATGCTATTCTCGCCGTCTTGAATCCATCAGCCATCGTCAAAACCGAAAAGAAAGAAAAGAAGGTGGAAGAAGTAAAGACAGAAGCAGCTTCTGTAAAGAAAGAAGAAATCATTTCAAAAAAAGAGGTTGCTCCTAAAAAGGAAGCGGATCTCAAGAAAGAAACAGTCAAAAAAGAACCAAAGAAAAAAGCGGCTGCAAAAAAGAAAAAGTAATCGTTTGATAAAATACCCCGGCCAAGGGGTATTTTTTTGTTCATTCGCGAAAGTTGTGTGTGATATAATCTATCTATTATGGAAGGACAACTTCAAAGAGAAATACGATTTGAAGGAGGATATCGGGATCAACTCGCACAAGCGTTTGAAAAACTTTTTCCCGCATCCGTACGAGAACCGACAGCATCTCAGATGAAAGATCACCTTGCGGAAGTGCGTCAACGGGAGTTGCAGATGGAGGATACGGAGTTGGAGGAATTATTGAAAATACACAACATGGATAGGGGAGATTTGAAATTATTTTTGACGATCGAACGTCAAGAATATCCTCAAGAAGTTTATACGTTACCTGTGCATTCTCATTTTTCCTCACGACATCTTCCCAAGGGATATGCGTATCGAGGAGGAGCTGCCCGATCGCTTCTTTTTCGTTCTTTGGGAATCGATCCTTCCTATGTTCCAAGAGATATCGATGTCATCCGTTTAAAGGATGATTTAGAAGAACAATCTGCCAGAGACGATCAAGTGGCAAGGGAGTTTATGCCAGAAGATTATCAAGATGGACACGGCATCGAAGTCGTTAAAGATTTTAGAACTTATTTTGCCACACGCGATTTAACGTTGAATGAGGTGTTAGCAACCGACACACAGATTTTTGCAACACGTCGAGCCATCTTAGATATCATACGTCATATCATTCGACCAACGATGTATGAACGCATTCTTTTTGGGGGCAAAAACATTGGCCCAAAAATGTTAGCAAAAATTTTGCGATTTTATGTAGAAGCCATCTATCGTTATGACGAAGCGGGAATACGAGATGTTGATGATTGGCAATTTGAAGAAAACCACATACCCCCTATTTGGTTGGCTGTACAGCTGGATCGGGCTTATGAGGTGAATGCTGAAGTGGCGGAACAGTATATTCATGAATTGGTTCGTCGAGGGATTCTTCCCGGAGAGATTGACTCTGTAGAATCTGCCGCTCAATACCTTTCCCGTTTTTTGAGAGAAGGAACTTATTTTTTTCGTCACGCTCCCATTTGTCAGTTTGAAATAGAATACGAATGGTCGGAATTTTATGAGGAGAAAATACGACGAAGAAAAGGCAAAAAAATTTCAAGAAATGAATCAGCTGTCGCTTTATGAAACCCTGTGCGGCAAACGTAAGCGGCATCTCGCAGTATTTTAAGTAATAGAAAAACCTGCCACAACAGCGGCAGGCCGTTTAAAAAGGAATCACCTGAATACGAATTGTCTTTGCAAGGAGTGAATGGAGATGCTGGCTATAGGTCCCCCAGCCCAAATTTTTCATATACACGATGACTTTCTGTGTCTTAGTAGTCTCACGACCAGCACGGAATTCTTCACTCTCCCAGCTTTTTTCTCGAAGAACCTTTGCCATCTTGGTCATATTGACCTCATTACCGGTATAACAAAGTGTGTTTCCAATAAGACAACAACTTTCAGCAGTTTCTTCGGAACCCAGCACGATACACCACAAAAGATTAAGGCTCATGCTTTCCAGAGTGGATAGGTGCGAACCAAGTTCGAAGAGTAGTCGAGCTCTCATGTTTGACTCCTTTTTAGATTGTAAAGAGCTTGAGAAGATATCACGAAGGATGGATGTCTCAATGTTTGATATGCTAATGTTTTCCAAACTCATTTCTTTTTCGCCACTTCAACCGCGTAATCAATGATGGCGCCGGCGATATCGAGTTTGGTTACGCGCGCCAATTCTTTAAATCCAGGATTGGCATTGACCTCCATAACCAAAGGACCTTTTTTGGAGCGCAGAAGATCAATACCCGCAATATCAAGTCCATAAAGTTCGGCCATGCGGATCGAAAGCGTTTCTTCTTCCTTTGTGATTTTTACTTTGTATCCTCGTCCTCCGTTTGATGTATTGGATCGCACATCATCCTGCGGAGCTTTACGGCGCATGCTCCCCACCACTTTTCCCCCCACCACAAACACACGAATATCGGAACGATCCGCTTCTTTTATAAAGCGTTCCAAAATAACCGGACTTTGATAGCGTGATGTGAGAAAATCAACAATAGGACGCAACACTTCGGGGCTATCGGCAAAAAAGACTCCATGTCCCCATGAACCGCGCGGCACTTTGGCAACGAGGGGATATCCCAATTTTTTTGCGGCCTGCATGATGCCATGGGAGCGAAACCCGACCGCCCAATCCGCACGTGGAATATCTTGATCATATGCGACCACATGCTGATCGATTTTATTTTTTGTCGAGGAATAGCTCGGCCATTTGTTGATAACCTTGTACCCGCATAAAGAAAGCATTTGGGAAGGATAGGCATAGAGATCGGGAGATTCGGAAAAGTTTGGCCGCACGATAATCACATCAAATTTTAACAATCGTTTCCCATCATGAGAAACGGTCATTTTTCCTTGTTCGTCTAAAAACGTGAGATCTCGTGCCAGAAGAACCGAGGCCCGGTGCCCGCGCGCTTGCGCAGCTTTGATGATTTCATCTGCGGCACTGGTAGAACAGGAAAGGGAATTTTTTTGATCGGAAAAAAGGAGAATGCCAATCGAGATCATAGATGAGTCAATTCAGTTTGTAGAAGAGAGATATCTGTGATGGATAAAAAGCGTTGACGAAGGTTTTTGGCTCCGGAAAATCCTTTGAGATAACAGGAAAGATGTTTACGAAAGGTGAAGACCGCCGGATCGCCATAACGTTCTTGATGCCAGAGGAGATGTTGGAGCATGGTTTGTTTCCACTCTTCCAATGAGATATCGGTAGAAGTTTCTTTTTTAAACGCAGTGAAGATTTGAGTAAAGACCCAGGGGTTTCCAAGCGCCCCTCGTGCAACGGCTATTCCATCTGCTTTTGTGACTTCGAGAGCTTTGAGAGCAGAGGGGGCATTTGTGATATCTCCATTGGCAATGACCGGGATCGTGACCTTTGTTTTTGCTTGCGCGATTACATTCCAATCAGCAGATCCAGTGTAGGCTTGATCACGTGTACGCCCATGGATCATGAGGAGATCTGCTCCGGCTTCTTCCATTTTTGGTGCAAAATCAAGACATTCTGTTTTTTGTTTCCACCCCAGGCGCATTTTGACCGATACAGGGCAAGGGACAGCATCTTTGACGGAACGAACAATCGCTTGCGCACGATCGGGATTTTTCATGAGCGCTGATCCTGCCCCTGGTTTTGTGATTTTGGGCATGGGACAGCCCATGTTGATGTCGATGGCATCCGGTCGCATGATTTCGTAAATTTTTTCCGCTGCTTTGGCCATCACGTCCGGATCAGTCCCAAAGATTTGTTGGACAATAGGTCGTTCATCAGGATGAATGGTTGTCATGTTCCACGTTTTAGGATTGTCTCGCACGATTGCTTCGGCCGATACCATTTCTCGATAAATGATGGTTTGCGGCGCTTTGGATTTTACGATCCGACAAAACGGGGCGTCAGTCATGTCTGCCATGGGGGAGAGGGCAACAATGGGGCGAGATGTGATCTTCCAATCAAGCATAAAAGCCCCAAGATGGTAGCATGCAAAACTATGAGAAGCAATGGTTTTACTGTGAATTTTTTAGAGAAAAAACCTTTTTACAGATTGACAAGGGGGTTTAGATATGGAAAAGTTTTCATCCTTGCAAATCACCAAGATTCGCATGGAATCACGTTCTTTTCACGGAGTCAAACCTCATGAGTTTTCCGACTTTCTGCTTCATTCTGTTTGTAGGTATGGGTTGCGTGGTGAATCCGGCAGCTGATCCGAAAAACGTTGCCAACATGCAAACCTGTTACGTTGTGGACTATGGGGAAGGTGTGTATTTTTTTCCTTATGAGCATCAAAACTTCGGGAATGCACTTGCGAGCTTTTTGCGTCAGAATCCTTCACTCCAGGTTTCAAGTATCGCACCCAGTTCAAGTGATAGCTACGGATATTTTGTTATCTGCCGTATGAAGACTGTCTCAGAATCAGATAGCGGACCGTTCCCTTATTTGCCCACCTGTGAAATGTCGTCTTATCCCACTTCACAAGGAAATGGATCGCCGCCCATCCTTCCTTCCGAACGTCCTGCACCACCTATCGCGAAACCTGTCGTTCCGACACCTGTCGATGAGTCCGTCATTTCGGCACCTGTCTCGCAGGTTGTTATTCCTTCAAAGACCATTGAAGAGTAAGGAGGATTTTATGAACTTGCAAAAGGCTGTTGGTGTTATCGTGAGCATAATCGTCATTGCTGCGATTCTCATGGTTGTTCCCTCTTCGATCGTGAGTATTTTGTATGGTCTTGTGATCGGTTTTATTGCCCACATGCTTTTCCACAAAGACCTTGTGCCTTATTCTTCTGAAGATGAACGAAGACGATCAGAAAAAATTGTTTTCAAGAGCCAGGGAATCCTTTTTCGGTTCATCTGCCGAGATCTCGAGGATAAAGATACTCATTGAAGACATCTGAAAAACGCACGACCGCACCCCCTCTGGTGCGGTTTTTTTGTTTGGAAAAATAAACGTTCTTCAATGAAAAAACCTCCAGCAAATAAACTGAAGGTTTTTTCATTGGCGGACCGGACGGGACTCGAACCCGTGATCTTCGCCGTGACAGGGCGACGTGTTAACCAGCTACACCACCGATCCTCAAAATGTGGAAAAATCATAACACGGAGATTTTTTCCAGGCAAGGCCATCGGATAACGAAAAAAGCACCGTGCGTCGGTGCTTTGCGTATGGGGGGCGAGAGAACCTCGCTTGTGTGCGAGAGAACCTCGCCCACTACTGGGGCTGGAGAATCGGACGGGTGTCGAGAGGGGGCGGAATCTGATCTGCCACAGAAGCTTCTGGGGGCGTGGCTACAGGCTGTTGTTCCGTGGGGGCAGCAGTCTTGAGGTTCATACTTGCCCACTCGGTGAACAAATTCACGACCTTGCCGCTTGTCCAGAACGTGAATCCACCGCATGCCACAGCGCACAGGAGGATCAGAGCCATGGCACCATAGAGGCTGCGAATTCCGAACTTGGTCCAGGGGCCGAGTTCTTTTGTCTTCGGCTCATTTTCTTCTTCGGTCTTGGGAGCCGTCTCCTTTCTATGACGTGGCGGGGTGGGGGGATCGTCCACGGGTGGCGGCGGGGGGACATCGATCGGGCGGCGCGCCACAACATTGACCTCGATCACACAGATCGTTTTGAGAACCTGAACGATTGGGAATCGGTGAATACCGACAGAGAATCCTTCCGTCTTTGTGAAAAGGTCAAAGATGAATGGGTTGTCCCCATCGATCTTATGGATCGTGAAGAGGTGACTTTCGAAGAGATCACGGTGCGATTCTATCGTATAGCTGTCTGCAAGACGACGATCACTTCCTTCTACGTGGATTCTCCATCGGATGGGGATGCCTGCCGGTGTGTCGATCTTGATCGTGTCACCGATGACGAATGGGGTTTTACTGTTTTCGGTCTGAAGGAAGAAAGGCATGTTGCCTCCATGGTGGGGGAAAGAACGAACTGTCCGCTTAGAGCGGAGCACAAAACCCTAGCTTTTTTTAAGAGCTTTGTCCAGAAGATCAATGGATGCTTCGTTTTTCCAATCGAAAACACCGGCTTTTGACCGGTGTTTTATTCTATTTGAGGCTTTTGACGACTTTTTCAAAAATAGCTGGATGATCTTTGGCCAAGGAGGAAAGGATCTTGCGGTCCAAACTGACATTTTTTTCTTTGAGAGCATGGATGAGTTTGCTGTAAGACATCCCCAAAGGTCGGATAGCGGCATTGATACGGACTTGCCACAGACGGCGAAACGTACGTTTTTTATTGCGACGATCACGGTAGGCATAGGCCCCTGCTTTGAGTGAGGCAACTTTGGCAAGTTTGATTTTTGATTTTCGGCCCCACATCATGCCTTTGGTTTTAGCCAAAAGGTTACGACGTCGTTTGACATGGTGGGTGCCTCGTTTTACGCGTGCCATAGATTAGGTGTTGGGGATAAGAGTTTTAACCGCTTTGGCATAGGCGCGGGAAAGCTCGTGGTCAGTGCGCTTTTTGCGTCCCGCATTACCTGTGTCGCGGCTGTTAAAGTGATCTTGTCCGCCATAACGCTTCATCATCTTTCCGGTTTTGGTGATGGTGATACGTTTGGACAATGCTTTATGTGTCTTGAGTTTCATAAATGTGATTACCAGGGTGCCGAGAGTATAGGGATTTTAGGGTTTTATGTCAATGAATCGTTAGGATCGAGCGACGATCGCAATAATTTTTCCCATTTGATAAGCGATGGGCTGCTCGATGCGTAGGGGGTAGATTTTTTGCAGTTCGGTTACAAAACGTTGGGCAACCTCAATACCCACATCGCGGTGAGCTTTTTCACGACCGCGGAGCATTAGTTCCACTCGCACTTTATCCCCGCGTTCCAAAAATCCTTTTGCTTGCCCCAGACGCACGTCAAAGTCATGATCACCAATACGGACGGAAAGACGGATGCCCTTTGTATCCACTTCTTTGGATTGCGCTTTTTGTTTTTTTACCTCCTTTTCTTTTTGATATTTGAATTGACCGAAATCGAGAATTTTACAAACCGGAGGCTCGGCCTTTGGCGAAACTTCCACTAAATCCATTTCTTTACTGTGAGCAATACGGAGCGCTTCCTCGGTCGAGATAATTCCTAACATTTTTTCTTCATCATCAATGACACGCACCTCGGGGTTAGTGATTTTTTCATTGATGCGATAAATAGGGATATTGTATTTTGGCTTTTGTTGCCGATGGCGATGAATGCGCATAAGGTTGGGCTTATTTTAGAGAAGAAAGTGAAAAAAAGCAAGTAATCGTGTATACTTTTTTGTGCAATATGCCAAAACTTGCTGAGAATAAAAAAGTTTTTTTTGATTATGAAATCCTGGAAACATTCGAGGGGGGATTGGCATTGACCGGCGCGGAGACAAAATCTGTAAAGGCAGGGCATATACAGCTTAAGGGAGCTTTTTTACATATTCGTGGCAGCGAGCTTTGGCTTAAAAATGCGTTTATTTCCAAATATGCCCCGGCAGGGAAACAAGAAAGTTATGATCCATCGAGGGATCGAAAGGTCTTGGTTCATCGTCGGGAAATAGGTCGTTTAATAGGAAAAAGTCAACAAGAAGGATTGACTTTAGTGCCAATTTCTGTCTATACTAAGCGGCAATTTGTGAAATTAGAGTTCGGCCTTGCTCGTGGAAAAAAACAATTTGAAAAGCGGGAGAGCATCAAAAAACGAGACGTTGAGCGACAGTTGAGAGAGAAGATGCGGGAATGAAGAGAATTGGGGGGATTTTCAACATTAAAAATTTGATAGTAGAAATAAGAAATTTTTTTCTCCGGTCATTCACGCTTTGTGTTTTGGGACATAAAGCGGGGCTGATCGGGATCGACGGAAGCCCTTTGCGTTTCCATCAAGCCGAGGGTGCATCAGACCTCGTAAATCCTTGATGCATCAAAGACAACTGCCAATCTTTATACGCAAGCGAAGAAGGCTTTTGCCCTCCCAGCATTTGCGCCCGTTGTCGCTTAATTGCTACAACCATCCGTCCTTATATGCTCACTTGTAGGGAGCCGGGTGTCATATTTGTGAGCTTCGATCTTCACGCCACCTGTCATGAAGATTTAGATGGCAATCAGGTACCTCTTGTCGCGTATGTGTTCCTGCTCTAAGCGCGACAGAGTACAAAAGCAGGAATGAGCTTGGAACAAATGAAAACGTGAAGTCTTACCAGACGGGGGTTCAATTCCCCCCAGCTCCACCATCCCCCGTCGCTCAACTACGTTGAGCTATGTGGGATGTCCCACCGAAGTCCCGCCGATGGCGGGACGAAGGGGGACTTATAAAAATCCCAACCATAGTTGGGATTTTTATGTGGGATTGAAAAGATATTCGACATTGATTTTATACGCCAAACGAAAACGCCCCACCTTACGGATCCCAGGAGGGGCGTCCGCGGTGAGGCGTCGTGCGCGCAGTGAGACAGGAGATCTACTTCATGACCATGGTGGAACGGCGGACTTCGAACACCTCAATCCCTTCGGGGAGGGGTGGAAGCGTGAAGCTCTCTTCATGGCACGAGACAGTGACCTCGTGCAGAACGAAGTTGTATCTGACCGTAGTCATATCTGTATCGCCACAGTTCTTGAAGGGGATGTGCTCGGCCCAAACGTATGCTTTGGTGCCACTGATCGTCCATGCCACGGGCGGGGGAGGCGGGGTCGCGGGCGACTGCCAGCTCGGCACGTAGAGCGAAGGCTTCCGCGGGTCTTCATCATCAGCACGGGCGATCTTGGTGATCGCGATGAGCACGATCACGATGAGCAGACTCGCGGTGATGATACGTCCGAACCAACGAGTCACAGAGAGAAGGACGAGAGTGGAAGACATGGCGGCTCCTGCGTGGGTGAGGGGATGGCGAGAATTCCTCGCCTGCTTGGAGGTTTGGAATGAGCGTAAAAACATCAAAATGTAGCACTTTTTGACGTTTTTGTCAATCCAAACACCAAGTTTTCCCTCATTTTTTAAGCCATTTTCAAAAAGAAAAAGCCTGCTTGGAAAAGCAGGACTTCGTTGTATGTATCTGTTCGGTTTTTCAGATGATGCCAATCAGGTCAAGGAAAATCCTCATAGCGCCTGTGACAATACAAACTGGCAAGAAACAGACACGGCCTCAAAGCAACTCCCGTGCACGAGGGTGATGTTCAGGTAGAACTTGGACACTAAAAGCCAATAGCATCCACCTCATTTTCTTCTTTTTTGTGCTATACTAACCACATCTATGGGCGCACAAGGCACCGAGCGATCCACCAATGTCAATGTAACAACCATGACTTTTGTCAAAGTTGTTTTCATCGTGCTTGGACTTTGGTTTTTATGGTACATCCGAGACATCGTCGCCATTTTTCTTGTTGCTCTTCTTTTGGCCGGACTTATCACACCTCTTGCTGCTTGGTTTGCCAAACACAAAATTCCTCGCGGTATTGCCGTCCTCCTCCTTTATCTTATTTTGGGTGCCATTGTCGTTGCGGTTTTTACCATCCTTGTTCCTGTTGTCGTTGAACAATCTAAAGAACTCTTCACCAGTTTTTCTTCCTCATTGGGTGGCACTGGTCCTGTGGGTGATTTTTTTCAAGCCAATGTTCAGCCTCATTTATCTGCTGCGTTTTCTTCCATGCAAGAAACGCTTTCTCAATCCGTAAGTTCGGTTTTTTCCACGGTCAAAGGAGTGGTGGGCGGCATTGCTGCTTTGTTTATCGTCCTTGTGCTCACGTTTTACATGGTGGTGGAGGAGAAAAAAGCGCGCAGTTATTTTCGCAACCTCGCTCCCGCAGAGTATCAACCCTACATCGAACATTTGCTCCAAAAAATTCAAGTGAAAATCGGCGCCTGGCTGCAAGGGCAAATTTTACTTGGTCTTATCGTGGGATGTCTTATCTTTCTTGGCCTCTCTTTGTTGCAAGTCAAGTATGCACTTCTTCTTGCGATCATCGCTGGTCTTTTGGAAATTATTCCGTATGTGGGCCCGATCGTTTCCGTGATTCCGGCCGCGATCATCGCTTTTGCACAATCTCCCATTTTGGGTTTTTGCGTATTGATTCTCTACATTGTTATCCAACAATTGGAAAATCATGTTCTCGTACCAAAAATTATGCAAAAGGTCACGGGACTTAACCCGATCATCAGCATCGCGGCTTTGCTTATCGGCATGAAAGTCGGGGGACTCGCCGGAGCCATTTTGGCGATTCCTCTTGCCACATTAGTCGTGGTCGTGCTTGAGGATCTTTTTAAAGACGCACAATAATATGCGATTTCATCATCATGCGTATGCGTTTCCCATTCTTTTAGGAGTGCTTACGGTCGCGCTGGTTTTGCTTGTGTGGCAAACCGTTTCCCCTTCTGTACAGGAAGGGTACCCCGTTTTAACCGAGACACGAGAACCCGTTACTGCGGCCGAGTATGAGCAATCTCTTCAAGGTGTGATGGATGGGTTTATGATGAACTACGCGATACAATCAAACCAGGGAGATCGTCGAGCGTATGCGGGAGAAGTTTTGCAAGAGTTATTAAATTTGCGCGTACCAGCGGAAAAGAAAGATTTGCATTTACAAATTGCGTTTGGACTCAACAATCTTTGTCAAGAAGATGAGGAGATGTGCGTGTCAGGTTTCGATCAATTGTTCGAAATTTTTGCAGCCAATCCCTGGATCGATTCCACGTTCAAGTGATTTTAGAACTTTTTATGGAAACGATTATTTTGAAAAAGAAACCACATCCGTTTGTTACCTGCGCGGTTATCGTTTTTGTTTTGCTGAGCGTTGTCGCGGCGGGAATAGTCTGGGTCATCGCAGCAACCGGACTTGTGACAATTCCAGTGTTCACGCGTTTGGCCTATGAGGTGCCCACTCCGTTGCGTGTGGTGACCCCGGGCGTGCCCATCGAAACGTATATTCAATCCGAAGTGTCAGATACGTTAATGAAACGATTGTACCAAGGTCAAGGAGCTCTTGAAGACACAGCCTTAGAGGTCGGTCTTTCCGAACAATCTTTTACAGCTTCGCTTCGCAGCTTAGCCGATCGGGCAGGGGCGGGATTACCTTTCGATTTTTCTTTGGCGCAAGTTGCACTCGATCCGCAAAAAGGCGCAGAGATTTTTTTGCCCATCAAAAATAATCCGCAACAAACCGCTTTGCGTTTGGACGTGTATGCCACCGTGGAAGAAGGAGGAATCGTGTTAGACATCAAAGCGGCTTCTTTGGGTGTTTTGTCCTTACCGTTACAAGTGTTGAATCCTCTCATTCACACGGTCGTGGAAAAAAATCTCGAGTCCTTATATGCCGAGCTTGGATCCTATGTGCGTCTACGTGATATTTCTTACGAAGACGGTTTGATGATTTTAAAAGGTGAATTGTCAGTGGACGCAGCCGAATAATTATGTTGGTTTTTTATCGTGCCATTCCGTATGCGGTCGCCTGTGTGGTGGCTTCGGGGTATACCTGGATGATCTGGCAACCTGCGTGGTTTTGGATCGGAGCCTTGGTGGCATGGATCCTCTGCTTGTATTTGTGTGCGCGGTTGATTTCTTTTGATTGGCAAGAAAAGACCTATCGGTTTTTTTTACTCACACCTGTTCTTTTTTTCACTTCATCCTTGGGTGCTTTTCTTTTTTTAGAATCATTTTGGTCGCAAATGGCTCTGGGTGTTGCCACGGCCGTCTGTCTTTTTTTCTTTACGGAGCAAGTTTTTTATTATCTTCATCTTCCCGTTCGCTATCAGGCCTATACGATCGAACATCTTTCCCTTGTCTTGCATGTCTTGGCACTTTATTTTTATGCTTCGATTGGTTTTGGATTGCAATTGTTTCTTCAAATTCCTTTATGGCTCATTGCTCCGGCCATTCTTTTACTCATCGTGTATATGCTCGCTGCCACATTTTGGGTGAGTAAAATTGAACACATTCTTGTACGATCCACCGTGATTACGGGCGCTGTCCTTATGACCGAATTGTTTATTGCTTTGTCATGGCTTCCGAGTGGATTTTATGTGAATGCCGCTTTATTTACCGTATGCTTTTATTTATTTTTGGGATTGACACGCGCACATTTTTTTGAAAATCTTTCTCAAGCATTTTTACGTCGTTATCTTTTGGTCTCTTGCGGTCTTTTAGTCATGATCGTTGGCACTGCCCAATGGGTTTGAAAGGTGATATGAAAAAAATTTCTTCTTCCTTGACAATGACTCTTCAAACAATATGTATCGCTCTTTTGCTTGGATCAGCCGGTGGAGTTTTGGCAACCGCCCTGACCACAAATTATCTAGCAAGTTATGCAATTCAACTTGGGGAATATACAACTCCTTTACGTTTGTCTGACGAACGTCCGCGAGCCGTACCGCAATTTCTTTCTCAAGCGCTCGAAGGAGTGGAGGAACAAGTTATTCCCAGTGTGGTAGTTTTTTATCTTCCTTCTTCCATTGGTTATTTGCGGGAAGAAGATCGTGTTTCACGCGGAGTTGTTCTCACAACTGATGGCTGGATCCTCACGATGGATCAACCGGGGATTGCGGAAGAATATTTGCAAGCCGAAGTACAGCAGGAGTTTTATGAAATTGAACGTACGGTGCGAGATGAGGCAACCGGCGCATTATTTGTAAAAATTTCAGCCGATCATCTGCCGGTGGTGCCGTTTGGAAGCGGGTGGGATGCGCAATCAGGAGATCAGGTGTTCGTGACCCCTGCCACAAAAGAGGTGATCGAGACATCGGTTTTTACAATTTTGCACACTGAGACCCAGCTTCATTCTTCCGAATCTTTGTCACGACGTCTTGTATTGCAGGAATCTATTGTCGAAAATGAGGTGGGATCTCCGGTCGCCAACATAGCGGGTGAATGCATTGGTATTATCGATGGTGTGGAAGAAAGTGGAAAAGAATATGCGACGGTGATTCCTTTGAATGTTTTTACCGACGCGTTTACCCGTTTGTTGCAAACAGGGGAGTGGACGCGCGCTTTTCTTGGCGTGCAGTCAGTTGATATCGCGCAAACCAAAGGTCTTTTGGAAGAAACGACACGTGGATATCATGCAGGTGCTGTGCTTACAGGAAACGGATCGATTATGTACGGCAGTCCTGCTTCTAAAGCCGGGCTCAAGCAGGGAGACATTCTCCTTGCGGTTGATGGACAGGTTATAGACGCTTTTTTTAGTCTTGATGAACGTCTCGTCCATTATGCTCCCGGAGATATTGTGATCCTTTCTCTTGATCGTGATGGAGAAAAAATAGAAATTTCCGTGACGCTTGGCGAAAAATAACGTATCCTATAGTCATTACATCACGAAACAGGATTTATCCATCCGCAATGATGGCGGTCTGCTTGTCCTTCGCACAGAAAAATCCTCAATGTATCTCTGGATACATCTGCGGTTTTTCTGTGCTGCAGGACGGCGCATCCCATCCATCCTTGCGGTGTCTAAAGTCCTGTTTCATAATGTGATGACTATAGTCATATGCCCAGTCGCAATTACACCACGCTATTGTGGTATGGATGGAGAACGATCCTTTTGTTTGCTTGTGTGGGATTTGTCCTTGCGCTTGCAGTTTCGTTCCTACAGCCGCTCAAGTATTCTTCCACCGTAAGACTTATGGTACTTCAAGATGTGGGGTCTTCAGTAGACGCATATACTGCCAGTCGATCTGAAGAGCGCATTGCGGAAAATCTTTCCACCATTTTGTATACCACCACTTTTTTTAATGAGGTAATGGCTTCCGGGTATAGTATTGATACCTCCACTTTTCGAGAAGAAGATTATAAAAAACGACAAGATTGGATGAAGACCGTGGGTGCTACTGTTTCTCGAGGGTCGGGGATCATGACCATTTCCGCCTATCATCAAGAGGTCATTCAGGCAGAACAAATTGTGAAAGCGGTTGCAACCGTTTTGATGGAACAAGCGCAAACGTACACATCGGGAGGTAATGTGGAAGTCAGGTTGATTGATGATCCGCTTAATTCCCGATGGCCGGTCAAGCCAAATATTTTAGCGAATATTTTTTCCGGATTTGTGCTCGGAGGTCTCATGGGAATCGCGTACATCTGGCTTCAGTCTGAACGCATCCGCCGCCGTCATCAGTTGATTCATGAAGAGTTATAAAAATAAAGAGCCCTTCTGCGGGCTCTTTTTGGTTTTTTGAAAGATTTGGGGTCAGGTCTGGTTTCGTGCTTTTTGTAGAGAATACAGAAAGTTGAATTTATTTACTTTTTTATATTTTTTCTAACTTGGTTTCAAGAATTTAGCGCAACAAGCTTAGTAAAAACTTCATCGGGTTTGTAAAACTGTAAGGCAGCTCTCGGACGATCGTTCAACTGTCTTTGAACCCGCTTGATCTCTCTTGTAGATATTTT
>Ga0209319_1001618_pt1 | contig 17332 bp, 17 predicted proteins | sample RifGroE2_FD_184000 | JGI IMG/M metagenome (GOLD analysis project Ga0209319, IMG submission 184000) | Groundwater microbial communities from Rifle, Colorado - Groundwater E2 (SPAdes) (version 2) | ecosystem: Environmental > Aquatic > Deep subsurface > Groundwater | place: Rifle, Colorado, United...
TGTTTATTTTTATTATAGAAGGTGATGCCTGAGCCTCGTCTTCAATAACCGATTCAATTATAGGTACTCCTTCACGATTCCAATTAATCCCATCGTTTGAGGTAGCATGCATTATTTGATAAACTGACTCTGGTTTTATCTCTGTTTCAATCCATTTAATTCCTGAAGTATACCACAAGTGAAAAACATTGTTTATTTTCATTATTGTTGAACATCCTGCTTGCAAATAAGGTTCCTGAGATGTTGCCCCAATTATTGGTCCCTTACCAAAGCGTGTAAATGTTTTACCACTATCAGAACTAATTGCCAATCCAATAGCCCAATTATATGGCACAGAAAGCATTCTTGTCCAACCACAATAGTACAAAAAATAATGATCCCCATTTAGAAAAACAGAACCAGACATTACCCCAAATTCATCAAACGAACCTTTTATCCCAAGTTGTAAAATTGGTTCAGAGGAAATATTTAATATTTTAAAAATATCTTCTTTAACTAAATCAACAAATCCTGCATAACTTCTACTTTTACCATCTTCGTCTTTTTTTGCTCTGCAATTAAAGTATACTCTCAAAAATCCACTCATTTCAACTACATATGGATTTTGAGCTTGCTCTTTCATCCAGTCAGAGGTGTTCAATTTGGTAAGGTCAAAAACTTGACCTAGTTTTTTCCATCTAAACATTATCTATTTTTTCTTTAAAATCTTTTCTGCTTCTGTTTTAACTATCTTGTTTAACCATTGATGCATTGAAATTCCTATTTTTTCGCGTGCTTTTAAAGCAATTTTTTTTATCTCTGGATCAACTCCCTCAAGAGTTCCATAGTACCTTGTCCAGTGAGTTCCTCCTCTTTCGCTTGGTATAGGGATATGATAATTTGCAACTGGCTCTCCTTCCCCAACGGTGAATTCCAATACAAAAAATGCGCCCATCATTATCCATTCAACTTTTACGGCTCGTGCTTCTTTGGGGAGAATGTTAAATGGAATTTCATACTTAAGTAATGGATTTGAATTCATCATTATACGGCCTATCTCCGTGTCTCTTAGCCAGGAAGCCATACTTTCATCACCTACAACAATTTTTCCGCCAGGTTTTACAACCCTGACTAATTCATTAAAGAACCTTTTTTGATCAGAAAACGTATTAAATCCGCCAAAATGCAGTGCCGCATCAAAAGTATCGTCTGCAAAAGGTAAGTGCATTGCACTTGCTACAGAATACTCAATATTTGTTTTTGACTCATATATCTTTAAACGTTCAACAGCCTTTTTTAAAAATGCCAATGATAACTCCTGTACATAAAACATGGCTGATTTTCCCAGTCTTTTTGCGATATGTTCTGATCCTCTTCCATCACCTGCTCCAACTTCCAAAACAACTGAATTTTCATGTAAATTTAATTTATCTGTCATTTTTTCTCTCTCTTCATGTTCTGAGGAGTAAAATGTCTGAAAAGGTATATCAGCGTATTTATCATACTCATCGGCCAGTTTTTCATAAGTTGACCGGGTCTGTTCATCAATCAGAGCTAAATCTTTGGGAAAGGTAAAATCAGGAATTCCGTTGAGTATTTCATATTTCTCATTTTCCTCATCACCGGATATACTCCCATTAATTATTTCATATCCAATTGTATTGTCAGCTTTGAATTTTAATAAACCATTATTAGACGGACTTCGATAAAGATTTTTTTCTTTCACTACTACTGTTTTATTAATTCATACCAAATTAAGTCATGCCACACACTATCCTTTTGAAACGCATCATGTTCATGCGCATACTTGATAAAATTCAACTTCTTGCATATACTTTGCGATTCGACGTTTTTAAGTGCGTGTGCTACAATTATTTTATGAAGATTTAGTTGTTTAAACCCAAACTCCATAATTGCACTAGATGCCTCTGTTGCATAACCCTTACCCTGGAACTCAGTTCCTATCCAGTATGATAACTCAGCCCTATTTAATGTCCAGCTCCTTATTTTTCTCCTCACATCGATCAACGATACCAAACCAATTATTTTATTACCCGACCAAACAATCCAATGATATCCTTTGTCATTTTGCTGTGATTCATTAAGACTCTGAATTACAGATTTTGTAGTCTCTATACTCTTATGTGGTTCCCATGTTAAAAACTTAGTAAGCTTTTCGTCTGACATTAAAAGATACAATTCACTTACATTATTACCAGATGGTGGTTGCAGAAAAAGCCTTTTAGATTTGATCTCAAAATTCATTATCTCTTATTATCGATTATCGCAACAATTTATTAACTCAAAATATTAAATATCAGAGAATTTTGAAAATCTTAGAAACTGACTGCTCTCAAGCCGGAACAGCTTTGATGATTCCTCAATTACAACTTTATTCTCAGCAAGATTTTTTGTAACCAGGGTGTTGGCTCCAAGAAAACAGTTTTCTCCTATTGATACACCATGACCTACTGTTGAGTTTACAGCAAAGAAACAGTTTTTTCCTACTTTAACGACCCCTGAAATATTTGTACAGGAGGTCAGCCAGCAATTATCGCCAATTGTTGTATGGTGTCCTATCATTGCCCCGCTCCATACAAAAGTGTTATTGCCTATTGTTACTTCGGGATGAATAATTGAAGGCGGCATTATAAAACAATTTTCACCATACTTTACTGTTGAAGGCAGTTTCGATTCAGGACTTACAATTGAAACGATTTCATAACCAGCTTTTTTTACAGCTAGGTATTTAGCCTCCCTGAGCCTGTTTAAATCGTGGTACCCGATTGCTATAAACATTGAATATTTTTCAGGTTTGTAATCTCTGTTAATCTCTTCAAAAGGAACAATGGGCAGATTGTGAAATTTATTACCATTCACATAAGCCTTATCGACAGTAAATGCGACTACATTTATATTACATTCATTTTTTGCATAATAGTAAACAACATCTGCAATCTTCCCGGTACCAAAAATTATCAGACCTTTCATAATGAATTATTTAATATTTTTTAATTTGATTCTGTCAATCTTCCCGTTTTGATTCTTTGGCATTGTTTCAAGTATTGTAATAATTCTGGGAAGCATATAGGAGGGCAGTTTCTGTTTGAGGTCACTTCTGATTAGCTCCGCAGTAACAGTGCTTTTTAGTGTGACAAATGCCATTATTTCTCCCAGCCCGTCTGCATACTTCTTGTACACAACCCCTGATTCAATTATGTAATCAAGTGAATTAAAAGCGGCTTCTATTTCTTCAAGCTCTATTCTGTAACCCATGTACTTAATCTGATTATCAGATCTTCCAAGAATAAGTAGAGTTCCGTCCTTTTCCTTTCTGACTATATCTCCTGTTTTATAAAGTACATTCCTGTAATTTTTGTTGAACGGATGTTCCATGAAAGACTTTTCGGTCCGTTCTTTATCATTATAATAACCAAGTCCTACCTGGGGCCCGCCCAGAATAAGCTCCCCCTGTTCCGCTTCAGAATTTTCATCATCGAGAATAAGGTATTCAAAATTCGGAGCCAGAAATCCCAGCGGGGCAAGGTTTGTCATATCTGAAAAATCTTCACTTCTGACATCATATGCTGAACATATACAGGTACATTCAGTTGGTCCGTAAACATTAACTATTCTTACTCTGCTGGCAAACAGGTCAAAAATAAATTTAAGTTTTGGCTTTGGAAATCCCTCTCCTCCGAATGTTATAATCCTGATGCTTTTGAATACTTCCCTGGAAAGAGCTTTCATGGTGATCAGAAAGACCAGAAGGGAAGGTACCGAGAACCAGATTGTTGCTTCTATCCTGTCAATATAGACCACCAGTTTTGTCGCATGTTTTACAATATCAGCATCAACAGGAGCCATTGAAGCTCCGTTAAAAAGACTGGCATAAAAGTCAAAGACCGAGTTGTCGAAATACATCGGGTTTACATTGGTCATAATATCACTCTTTGAGATATGATAAGTCTGTTTTGCCCAGCCTATAAAATTCAGAAGATTCTGATGAGTCATTACAGCCCCTTTCGGAAAGCCGGTAGAACCGGAAGTAAACATAATATACGCTGGATTATCCGAACAAACTGAATATGTATATTCAAGATTATCTTTTGAATAATAACTCAGATTAGAATAAAAGTGTTCCGATTTAAGATCTGTATATGGTATGTTTAGTTCATTAACCAATCCTAGTACCGAAGGTTGATCAATTGATAACAAAACCGGATTACAGCAGTCAATTATCTTTTTTATTCTTTCAAAAGGAGTGTTATGATCGAGGTTTACATAAATGACCCCGGTTTTCAGACAGGCAAGCATTAATGCATAACTCTCAACTGATTTTGTATGAAAGATCCCTACAACATCATTTTTATTAATCTTTTTATCTAGTAAATATCGACCAATCTGGTTTGACAGACAATTCAATTCACTAAATGTAACTTTTGAATCTTCTCCGAAAACAATAGCCTGATCATCCGGCGCGTCAGCTGAAACAGAATAAAAGAGAAGACCTAAATTATGAATATACATTGAAATTGAATTATCCGTTTGACAATACCAATCCTCCGTCGATCTCCAAGATTTTTCCGTTGAAATACTCATTATCAATAAGAAATTCTACCCCTTTTGCCAGTTCTTCCAGTTGACCAAGCCGCTTTGAAGGTATTTCACTAATAATTTTCTTTACAATATTCTCTTTCAATGCAGAGTGTGTGGATGTAGTATCGAAAAATCCCGGGGCAATTCCGGCTGTCCTAATTCCAAACATAGCAAGTTCACGGCTCCAGGCGACAGTGAGTGCATTTACTCCGGCTTTGGCTGCAGAATAAACTGACTGTCCCGAATTCCCGTTTGCAGAAATCGAACTTATGTTTATAATTATTCCTTTGACTTTATTCCTGATCATATTATCAACTACATTTACGGTACAGTTAAACACAGATGTCAGGTTAACATTCAGCATTTTGTCCCAGTTTTGCTTAGAATGCCTGCGGTCTTCCCTGTTAAAAAAATTAATCAGCAATTCGCTATGGATTATACCGGCATTGTTAATCAGAATATTTGTTTCGGGTTCTCTGCTGTATATTTCCTTTACAACTTTTGTTGTTGCTTCATAATCTGTAAGATCGCATACGAATGAAATAACTTTATCTGATCCACTGAATCTTTTTAGACCATCACCATTAATATCTATTAAATAAAGTTTATCGGCCTTGTCTTTTAAATAATCGGTCAGGTACATCCCGAATCCGCTAGCTGCACCGGTAATAATAATTCTTTTATTAACTATCTCCATAGCCTCGGATATTATTTAGCCATTTTTCTGTTTATGATCTCTATTGCTTTTTTAATGCAGTCAAGTTCTATTATTTCCTCATCGGTGAAAGTAAATCCGAAAGCCTCTTCAGTCCTTATAATCAGCATCATAAAGGTCATGGAATCCCATATCTCCATATCCTTGAACTTCATGTTTTCATCAACATCTGAGATTTCAACCTGCAACACATTTTTCACAACTTCTTTGAAGGTCTGTTCATTCATATCAATTCATATTTTTTCAGTAGATTACTAATTTCTCTTTTACTATTAAACATCATCACATCAATTATTGAAAGAAAAGGGACAAACTCATTTATACTCTGCTTATATCTTTCCGGCAGGGTATTCAAAAAACGCAGTTCGATATTATTCTTCATGAAATCTTCGGTTCTGTAAAGATTCTTCCCTCCAATTGCATTATAATATGACAGTGCATTTTCCTGTTTACAAATGTCAATGATTTTATTCTGTGCTTTTAAATGGTTGTTGGAATAGACCTGTGAAGAATCTATAATTTCAGTTTCTATACTTAAATAACTGCAGATTGCCCTGATTTGAAATGTTAACCATTTCGAAAGATTAGTTTCTTCTTTATTAATTATTGAAACCAGAAGTGTGAAACAATCTATGAAATATGGTGAATTCCCGTATGAATATTCAATAGTTTTAAGAAATTTCCCCTTCCAGTTATTATCTGCAATTTCGCACTCATTTATTAACTTATTCTGTGATGCTCCTTTAACGGGAATTGAAAAAAGATGCTCATTTCCATTTACCAATATCCTGTTTCTGTTAATCCATCCTCTCATAATAAAGTTCACATCATCAAGGATAACAAATTTATCAACAGCACTAATTAGCTGAAAATAACCGATATAAGGAAAGATGTATGGCTGCATAATTGCCAGTTTCATTTTCTGAAATCTTTAATTATTCCGCATATTTCATCAACCACCGGCATTTCAAGGTCGGGATAAATAGGCAGGCAAAGCACTTCTTCAGTTACCCTTTCTGCAACTGGCATTCTCCCTTTGCAAGCAGACTCAAGACCACTGTAGATCGGGAACTGGCTTATCAATGGATAAAAATATCTCCGGCTGAAAATGTTCTGAGCTTTTAGTTCTTCATAAACCTCATTGCGAGTTTTTCCAAAAAGATTTGCATTTATGAAAATTGGAAAATATGCATAATTATACCGTACATCAGGCTGTTCCTTCAGAATGGTTATTCCGGGAATATTACCAAGGATAAATCTGTAGGTTTCTGTAACCAGCTTCCTTTTTCCTATAGATTTTTCAATAAAATTGAGCTGAAGCAGCCCCATGGCAGCCTGAAGCTCATTCATTTTTGCATTAATTCCTGATGTGACAACAGTTGTTTCATTAATAATACCAAAGTTCCTCAGCTGGTAAATATGTTCTTTCGTTTTCTGATCATGGCAAATGATTGCTCCTCCTTCGAAAGTATTGAAAACTTTGGTGGCATGAAAACTTAAGACGGAAAGATCTCCAAAACTCACCAATGAAATCCCGGCTTCCTTTACACCAAAAGAATGTGCCGCATCATATAATACCTTCAATCCGTACTTGTCTGCAATTTCTTTTATCCTGATATATTTACAGGGATTACCATATACATGCACCGGAAGTATAGCAGTTGTTGAGGGGGTAATGGCTGCTTCTATTTTTTCAGGATCAATATTACAGGTGTCGGGTTCAATATCAACAAATACCGGCTTCATATTGTTCCACATTAAGGCATGAGTGGTTGCTACAAAACTAAAAGGAGTTGTAATTACCTCTCCGGTTATCTTTAAAGCCTGAAGTGCAGTTATCAGTGCAAGGGTACCATTGGAGAAAAGTGAAACGTATTTTACTCCGAGATATTCACCTAATGCAATCTCCAATTGCTTATGAAAGGGTCCTTCATTAGTCAGGATATGGCTCTCCCAGATTTCTTTAAGGTACGGAAGAAAATCTTCTAAAGGGGGAAGGAAGGGGCGTGTTACGTAGATTGGTTTTTTATTCATACCTCAACTTTGGCAAATATTACAGTTTCTTCTGAGTGGATTGTATAATGGCCTAGATATAATCTATAACCAAGGTTTAAGTCTATTATCCAGGATGGTATGTTTACAAAATCATCCATACTATGATAGATTGCAATCGCCAGCTTTGGTTTGAATCGCTTAATTGTTTCAATTGCTCCATATAGTGCAAGTGGCTCTGCTCCTTCAATATCCATTTTTATAAAATCTACTCTGCGAATGTTGTTGCTTTTTACAAAATCATCAATTGAAATAGTGGTTGATTGTCCAGTTTGCTCATCAAATGGTTGAAATTCGATTCTGCTGGAGGGTCCTTTATCATTAAAATATATTTCTTCACCTGATCTATCTGATACCGGATTCCGAATTAATTCGATTTTTTTTTTTAGACTTGGGTTTAAAGTAGTATTCAATTCAAATAATTTTATGTTATTAGTAATAAATTCAAAGGAATAAACTTTACCTTGTTCTCCTATTTTACTGGCAAAATACAACGCAGTATTACCCCAGCATGCTCCTAAATCAAACACAACATCTCCTTTTTCAACTGCAACAATAGCATTTCCTCCTGTTTTATAAGCATACTGCTCAATAATAAAATCAATTGCAACTCCTATTCCGGATAAATAAATCTGAATATCATATCCAATTTTTCGCAGATCACATTTTTGCAAAATAAAATGCAAGAAATTAGGATCGTAAATATCATCCTTATCAACCAAAGAATTTGTGAGCTCTATTGTATTCCAGTATTTCTTATTATTTAACGGTAATTTAACTTTTTTGTATCCAAGTAGTCTATAGGCGATTATATCAACAAGCAATTCCTTCCCTTCAATACTAATTTGTTCGTAAACTCTTTGCAAACCGCTTTCGTATTTTACAAGGGACCCTTCATAGGCTTTTAAAAACTTTCTATTCTTATATCTTAGGATTTTTTTAATTACATTCTTTATTTTAAGTAATGAACTTTGAGGAGGAGTGTCTACTTTTGGGAATTCGCCAAAACGGTATTTATCATAGTTATCTGCACCAAAACTATTATATCTGCAATGCAGAAGCTTTTTTTCTAACGCTTTTCTAAAGTTTTTCATCCACTCTGATTTTGGTCCAATTAAAATACTTTGGCCTGATTAATCCAGGATACTTACCCAACCAACCTCCTGTTCTTTTATCCTCGATACCCTCAATTGAAATGATTTGTTTTAAATAGAGAAGTTGTTTGTGACTATTCTCAACAATCATAATGTCAATGCTGTAAATAATATCATTTAAGGTGTTAGCAGGTATTACGCAACCGTATAAAAAAGTTCCTTCCGTGCATTTTTCAGGTTGTGAACAAGTGGCAAAAATTATTGAACCTTCAATAGTATTTAAGAATATATTCACATTTATTGAGTCAAAATCTCTTAAACATGATACTTCTAAATTTATTACCAAATCCTCTTCGATATTGAAATTCCCATTAAGCCCGTTATTAGAAATATTAATTTTATCTAAAATAAACCCATTTACTTCCTTTTGCAATATAACCGATGATGAAATCGCTTTGTTATTTTGTTCTAAATAGAAATCTATTACTTCTTCAATTTGACCAGTTTTGGTTACTAAACCATTTTCCAACATGATCCCTTTTTTACAGAGTGATTTTACGGCAAGCATATTATGACTCACAAACAATACTGTTCTTCCATCATTACGACTTACATCCTGCATCTTTCCAATTGCCTTTTTCTGAAATTCTGCATCACCAACGGCAAGAACTTCATCAACAACTAAAATCTCTGGTTCTAAAAAGGCTGCAACAGCAAATCCAAGACGAACAGTCATTCCGCTGCTATAGCGCTTAACCGGAGTATCAATATACCTTTCACATCCCGAGAAATCAACAACCTCATCAAATTTAGAGTCTATTTCTCTTTTTCTCATTCCCAGGATAGCTCCATTCACATAAATATTTTCTCTCCCGGTCAACTCCGGATGAAAGCCTGTTCCTACTTCAAGAAGTGATGCTATCCTTCCCCTGTATGTAATAGTGCCTGTTGATGGCCCCGTTACCTTACTCAGGATCTTTAAAAGAGTGCTTTTACCTGCCCCGTTTTTTCCAATAATGCCCAAAACCTCACCTTGCTGAACTTCAAGGTTAATGTCTTTCAGAGCCCAAATATAGTAACTGGTTCCTTTTTTGCTCCTGTCATTTACATCTCCAATCTTAAGATATGGATCTTCCTTTCCGCGTACAATGTGCCACCAGCGGTTCAAGTCATGCGACAGGGTGCCGGTGCCGACGAGGCCAAGGCGGTATTGTTTGGAGACGTTTTCTATTTTAATTACGACTGACATTTGCTGAGGTTGAGGTTGAGGGAACTGAGGTTCAGGTTGAGATTCAGGTTGAGAGACACTTAACCTTAACCTTAGCCTTAACCTGAGAAAGAGGTTGAGGGTGAGGGAACTGAGGTTCAGGTTGAGATTCAGGTTGAGAGACACTTAACCTTAACCTTAGCCTTAACCTGAGAAAGAGGTTGAGGGTGAGGTTGAGGTTGAGGCTAAGGTTGAGGTTAAGGTTGAGGTTGAGGCTATTGAGGTTGAGGTTAAGGTTGAGGTTAAGGTTAAGGTTAAGAGAGTGATTTGATCAGTTTATTCAATTCATAAATTAATTCATCGTATTCGGTTATAAGTCGTTGTATAATTATTGATTCAAAATAGCCAACTTTGTTTCCGTATAACAAATGGTTTTGCGTTTCGAATGATGAGCCACGTGCTATTATGTAAAAATTCGATTTGTCTTTTTTAGTGCTTCTGCCAAATCCTTCGGCTATACATGCAGCTACTCCATTTGAAGATTTTCTGATTTGAGAAGTCAATCCATAATCTTCTGACCTTGGTAATACAACAGTTAACTTAAAAACTTCAATCGACAGATTATGAGCTTTCTGCCATACCGGCATTTCTGTAAAACTCTTGTAAGTCATATTTCTCTTCTCAACCTCAACCTTAACCTCAGCCTCAGACAGTATCCATGAATGTCTTCTCCGTTCTGTTAAAAACGACAATGCCAACGAAAAAAATAATGATTGCAAAGATTCCGCTGTAAACCAGACCACCGGTGGAGAAGTTCCCGGAGCCGGTAAATCCGTACTTGAATGATTCAACAATGGCGCTTACCGGGTTTGCTATAATAAATGGCCTGAATTTTTCAGGTATTTGTGAGATCGGATAAATAACAGGAGTTGCATACATCCATAGCTGAACACCGAATTGAATAAGAAAGGCAAGGTCCCTGTATTTGGTGGTCATTGCTGAAATGATCAACCCGAATCCAAGGGCCAGTGTTGCAAGGACAATAATATAAAATGGCAATAATAAAAGTGTTACATTGGGATTTATATTCTTATCAGTAAAATAATAATAGAAGAAGACCGTAAGAAATAGTAGAAACTGGATTGAAAACTTGACCAGATTAGAGGATACAATTGATAACGGTGTTATGATCCTTGGAAAATAGACCTTCCCAAATAAACCTGCATTTTTTACAAAAGTATCTGAAGTAAGACGAAGACATTCTGAGAAATAATTCCATACAGTAATACCTCCCAGGTAGAATAATATCGGTGGCACACCATCTGTGGGTATCCGTGCTATTCTTCCAAATATCAGCAGGAACATCAGAGTTGTAAGAAGTGGCTGTATAAAGAACCATAAAGGGCCCAGAATAGTCTGTTTGTAGGATACAGTTATATCACGCTTTATGAAAATCAAAAACAGGTCGCGGTAATACCAGATCTCATCGAGTCTGAGGTCGAAGAGGCTTCTGCGGGGAGAAATTACTGAGGTTTTGTCTGAAGAATCCAAGGTTGGGGTTGAGGTTGAGGTTGAGGTTAAGGTTGAGGTTGAGGTTGAGGTTAAGGTTGAGGTTGAGATTGAGGTTGAGATTCTATTTCTTCTTAACCTTAAACTTAACCTTAGCCTTGATTTCAGGTTGAGGTTGAGGCTGAGGTTGAGGCTGAGTGTTCTTAACCTAAACCTTAACCTTAACCTTTTCTTAGCCTTAATTTAGCTTTCTGTATAATACCCATCTGCCTTACCAGATTTACCATATTTCCCATAATATTTACTATGGTAGTAAGATGCTCCATAGGAGAAACCATAACCATGCATATAGCCATATCTCAATCCGTAACCATAATACCCTGTAAGGCTAATATCGTTTATTATTATTGCCATGTTTTTAAGCTCATCCTGTATCTTCATTTGCTCGATCAGCTCGAGAGTATTAAGCGAGGTATACCTCTGCCGAACAATAAACAGATTAATATCAGCATATCTGGATAACAGAAGGGCATCTGTTACGATTGCAAGGGGCGGTGTGTCAATAATTATATAGTCATACTCATTCTTCGCTCTTTCCATAAACTTCTTCATCTGATCTGTCTCAATAAGTTCTGCAGGATTAGGAGGTATCGGTCCTGAGGGAGCATAGAAAAGATTGTCTATCTGGGTATTTTTTATTATTTCTTCATAATTGCAGTTCCCGCTGAGATAAGTACTCATACCAGGACTGTTTTCAAATTCAAAAACCTTGTTAATCCTTGGCTTCCTGAGGTCGAGCCCTATAAGTAAAACCTTTTTGCCAAGCATTGCAGTTATTGTAGCCAGGTTAATCGCTATAAAAGTTTTACCCTCTGAGCTTATTGTTGACGACACAGAAATAACCGCAACTTCATTTTCCTTAACATAATATTTCAGAGCAGTGCGTATTGACCTGAAAGATTCCGATAATGAAGATCCGGGCTTCTCAGCAACAGCTATTTCATTCTTGCTGTCACTATGACTGATATATCCTATAACAGGAACTTTAGTCTTTCTTATTATATCCTTTTTATCAATTACCCTGCTGTTGAAAAAGTCGATAAGAACTATAATTACTCCCGGCGCCATCAGACCCAGAACAAAGGCTATCATAAAGTTTTTTTGTCTTTTAGGTTTTACGAGACCTCTGACTTGTGCATGGTCAATAATCCGATTATCAGGCAATGTTGATGCCTGTGCAATACCCGATTCTGCACGTTTTTCAAGTAAGTATGTATAGATGGTATTATTGAGATTGAACTGCTGTTGTATGGTAACATATCTTTTCTCTATTGAAGGTAATCTGTAGAATTCCCTTTCATTTATTAACCTCTTCTTTTCTGTTTCTGCTTTTGAGAAGTTCAAGCTTGCAATACAGTTCTTTATATTCTCCCTGAGTGCTTCACTCATCGATTCAATCTGCTTAACTTTAAGTTCATAAGCAGGTTGGTTCACATCCAGATTGAATCCTAGTATTTCCTTCTCTTTTTGGAAAGATGAAAGTTCATTTACTAGCCTGAGTAGCATTTGGTCTGTTATACCAATAACGGAAGGGGAGATAATTTCCCCCTTGCCATTTTTATCATTAATATATTGTGAGAGGTAGTTGTAATATTGAAGCTGCAGTTCGAATGCTGCCAATTCATTATTGGTGTTTTCGAGCCTGTTCTGAATAGATGAACTTTCAATTTCAAGATCAAGGAACCTGTTTGACATCCTAAAACTCTCAAGATTTTTTGAAGCCACCTCGAGTGAATCTGATATTACCTTAAGTTGTTTATTTATAAAAGTTATTGTCTGTTCTGCAATTTGTTTTTTTAAATCGAGCCCATAAGAGATATAGACGTCCATAAGCTTGTTGAGATAATCAGCTTCCTGCCAGGGTACAAATCCAGTAACTGCCAATGTAACGAGCGAAGCCTCCCTGTCTCTCGGAGCTACTGAAAGTTTTGCACGATACTGGTTTGTAAGTTCTCCTGGATCGGTAAAATAAAAATAGTATTTATTTGAACTGCTTTCAGAATAGACAGGCTTATTCTGGTTTCTTTGTTCAATAATAAAGTCAAATCCATATTCAGAAAAACGCTCTCCAAATCTTTTCTCAGTTTCAAAATTAATTTTTCCGTCAAGTTCAAGCTTGTATTTTTTATCATTTAATATTGTTATCCCTATATTAATTCTTTTAGGTTGTAGTTCAAGCGAATCATAAACTACTATGAAGGGGCAGTTATTATACATCACAGACTCAACTATCCCTCTCCTGCCTACGCTAATATAAACAATATGAAAATCCTTCAGTTCTTTCATTACCCTGTAGTTCAGACTATAAGACTTGAGGATCTCCATTTCATTTTTCAGATTCTGCTGATTTCTGAAAATATCTCCACCCGGAATAACACTTGTAGCAATACTGCCAATCCCCCCGTTCTGATCATCTTTTATCAATATAGTAGAGGAGACTGACCATACTTCCGGAGAATATCTGTTTATTCCATAAGCAATAACCAATGAAACGAACAATGCAATGGCAAACCAATACCAGTTGCCAAGAAAAAGGGAAAGATACCTCTTAAAATCTAAACTGTCTTCATCGTTTTGAAGGTCATAGGATTGCTGGTTTAGTCGAGGAGTTGTCATATTGTTTGACGTTTATTGTTTATCGTTTTGAGTTATTTATTTTAAGCCTGGCCAGATGATGGAATTTTCCAGACTTCCTATGAATTATGCAGTTTTTTTAATATACACTTGAAATAATACTGGAATTTTTTCTATTTCAAATAATTAATCAGCAACAGTGTCATTGTAATTGTCGAAGTCACAGTAGAAATTATGAATCCAATTGCAGGAAGGTTCTGATAAAATATTTTTTGTGGCTGAGATTCAACAATAACAACATCATTCGGAAGAAGAAAATAGGCCTCTGAGTTTAAGATTGACTTGTCCAGGAGATTTATCCTGTAGGTTTTGCTGCCATTCTCAGCCGGCCGTACTACAAGCACCCTGTCTCTTTTACCAAAATCACCTATGCCACCAGCTCGACCGATCGCTTCCAATACCGTAAGATAGTTGTTAAAATTAACATAAGTCCCGGGTGATCTAATTTCACCAATTACTGTAAATTTAAAACTGAGAAGTTTACATTCAACTGTTGTGTTTTTAAAGACTTTATCAACATATTCCTGAACAACCTTCCTTGCCTCTTCAAGAGAAAGATCATTTACCTTTATTGTACCTACTACAGGTATTCTTATGTTCCCTTTATCATCAACATCATAGCCATACAGGTATCCGCCCGCTTCACCTCCTGTCTGAGATGTTACACTGGTCCTTGAAGAGGATAAGTAATCTTCTATTCTACCTTCCGGAGTAAGTGCCTTTGCAGTTAGATATAAAATATCACGATGTTGGATTTTATATCCTGGTAAATCCATCGTGAAATATTCCTGCCCGTCAGGAACCGGTAGGTTATCGAGGTAGGCGAGTTTTTTCTGGCTGGTACAGCTTGCCAGTAGTAACAAGGCCAGGATTATTGGGAGTAGTTTGGGTTTCATTTAGTTTATTATTAGAATGAAGACGAAGTTAAGGAGAAAGGAAAAAGGCGAAAGGTGAAAGTGTTCATAATAAAGGTGAAAGGTGAAAGTTTAAAGGCGAAAGTAATTATTATTTACGAGGATTGATTTTATAACTTATTGAACCTAATATGTTTTTCAATTCAAGGCTCTCGTTTGTTAACCGGGAGATTTCTTTGTCTGAAGGAAAAAGTTCCTTAAGTATTCTCAGCCAGTAATTCGATTCTCTCATTTCCTTTAGGGATATTCCAACTTTATTACCAAAATCAGCTCTGGAAACAGCGGCTTGCGCTTCCTCGTAATTAGCTCCTGAAGAGGTTGCAGCTTTTCCCAACTGATTACTTATAATCTTAACTTCATTCCCTCCTTTGAGTGTTCTGAGCATCTTGATGATATCCACAGAAAACCTGAATAGCCGTTTCGAAAGCTCATTCTCTTCCATCAGTTCTTTCCTTTTGCCTTTTTCCTTTCGCCTTTCTCCTTTTGCTCACGCTGAAGCCGGGCGGAGAAGGAAGGGCGTTTAGTATTTTATGTTCTGTTTTAAAATTGCCAACTGCTTACCTACTGCTTACTGACTACTACCTACTGCCTACTTGCCTAAATGTCTTCGATGGAAAGAGATTTGAATCCTATTTCATAACCATTGAGCTTAGAAATAAGGTTTTGAGCGTTATCTTTTAACAAATTGGGTCTGAATTTCTTTTTATTCATTTTTACCTCAGCTATAAGTGCCTTATTATGGATATCGTCAAGGGCGACAATATCCAATTCATTACGATTGCCTCTTTCCCAATAGCATCCCAATTGGGTGTATTCACCGCTAAGTGCAAGCTTTTCCCTGAAATATTTCTCGAGAAAAACACCACTATAGGTTATAAAATCGCGTTCAACAATATGTTGCACATATTTAAAATTCCCAATCTCAACGGAACTTCTATATTTATAAATGAACCTGAACCAGAACGCCAGAAAATTATCCTCAATTGTGTATTTTTGTATTCTGCCTCCGGGTTTTGAGAAAACCGGTTTGATACTCCTTATGATCCGATATTCATTTTCCAGCCTGTCAAGATACCCTCCAATGTCCTTCAGAAGAACCGATTCTATTTCTGTCCTGGATGTTTTTGAAGAGGCCATCAGTGATAAAATTGAAAAATATATTGTATAATCTTTCCCAAATTCTTCTATCAAAATATTTTTCCCTTCATCAATAAGCAATGAATTTTCCCTGAAAATTTCCCCCAGCATCTGTTTCAATGTAAACTCCCCTTTGTCAGTGAACAGTTCAACATATTTTGCAACTCCACCTGTCAGGATATAAAAAGCCAGTATATCCTCCTTACTGATGTGAGGTACATTTTCTGTAAGAATATTTCTTATAACATTAACATTAAAAGGCTTAAGGTTTATGCGTTCGTTTGCCCTGCCAAAAAGTGGTTCTTTTTCATTCTCAAAGATTTTCTTCATCATCGAATAAACGGAACCACTTAAAACCAGGTTTAATGCCGATTTGGCCTTATTCCTGTCCCACAGATTCTGTATATCGCTGAAGACTGATCCGTTAATATGAGAAAATTCCTGAAACTCATCTATTATTAGTGTAAATGGTTGATTTTGTGCTTGTATCATCAGGTATTCAAAGAGTTTTGCAAAACTGTTGAATTCTCCCAGTACCTTTATTTTCAGCTTCATCTCAATCTCTTCAATAAATTCCCTGCAAAGTAATACTTCACTTTTACGGGCAACAAAAAAATAGAGTGTGGGATATCCTTCGGATGCCTTGATAGCGAGAGTTGTTTTTCCAATCCTTCTCCTGCCTGTAATAACCGTCATCATGGCTGATTTTCCGGATAGAATCCTGGTTTCATTCAGTAATTTAAGCTCTTCCTCTCTGTTGTAAAATTCCATCCGAACTGTTATTTTTCAATATAATACCATTAAAAATCAAATATAAATAAATTTATCGGAACGTGGGTTACAGTAATTATAAATACTATAATTTGACGGTTGCATTGTCCTCCGACTTCGCCGGCCGTAGGTCGGCTTCGTCGACCGAAGGCCGAAGCTTCAGCGAAGGAGGGGCGTTTTGCGTTTAGTGTTTTTCGTTTTCTTTGTCTTTGCTCTATTTCATGCTTGTCCTTATCCAGAAGGTAGTCTATTGCCTCATAAATATCATCAAATTTGCCTTCAATTTCTTTTAATCTGTCTGTCAACTCTTTATAAGTCAGAGCATACTGCCTTATCAAAACAAAAGCTCTCAGTGAAGGTGGTAGCGTAGGCTGGGTTTAAAGTTCAAGGTTTAAGGTTTAAAGTTTACAGTTCAAGGTTCAAGGTTTAGATTATTCGTTGTTTAGGTTTTCTGAAGAGAATGGTTCTTCCTTTAGCATATAAAATGCTTTGATCCACGCTGCAAAAGACTTGGTCGGCAATCTGAACTCACCTGACTGTGCTGGATTTGGTACAATTATGTTACGTGTTTTTAATGCCTGTAGTGCATTGTTTAATGTAGTATCCTTAATTGATATTTCCTTTTTTATCATTTCTCTGTTGACCCATGAATCAGAAAAAC
>Ga0209319_1001620_pt1 | contig 17308 bp, 17 predicted proteins | sample RifGroE2_FD_184000 | JGI IMG/M metagenome (GOLD analysis project Ga0209319, IMG submission 184000) | Groundwater microbial communities from Rifle, Colorado - Groundwater E2 (SPAdes) (version 2) | ecosystem: Environmental > Aquatic > Deep subsurface > Groundwater | place: Rifle, Colorado, United...
CGCCCTCGGGGGCTTCGTTGGGGATGGGTTCCACTTCAAACTTTGATTACATTACTTTCTAATGTATACAGAATGCGAAGTGGAATCCCCCAACGAAGCTCTGTTAATGCGTAGAGCGAAGTGGGGAGAATACCCCCAACGAAGCTCTGTTAACGCGTAGAGCGAAGTGGGGAGAATCCCCCAACGAAGCTCTGTTAACGCGTAGAGCGAAGTGGGGCCAAGAACGCGCAAATCAAAAGATTCGCGCGTTTTTGTTTTCCGAAAGTCCTGGAGAAAAACTTCTTCCTCGAGGGCTTTTGTTTTTGCGTAGAGCGAAGTGGAATATTATAATAAAAACATTATGTGGTTTACTTATATTTTACAAAGCTTGGTTGACGGTCGATATTATTATGGTTTTACGGAACAGAAACCAGAAGATCGATTGTTAGATCATAATAATGGAAGGTCTTTGTATACAAAAAAATTTCGGCCATGGAAAATTGTTTGGTCTGTCTCTTTTTGTTCAAAAGAAAAAGCCGGTCAACCTTAGAGGGTCAACCGACTTGTGGGAGGGGGGGGGCTAGCGGACTCGGAACGAGAGCCACTAGGGACCAGCCGGGCCACCACAGTCGCCGGTCGCCGGCGTGCAGGGCACGCTGGCGGCGGGGATCGGTGGGGCCGTGACGGGGGCGGTCGTCACCGGCGTGCTGGGCACGCTGATGAGCACCGGCACCGGAGCTGCCGACGGCTGGAACTGCCCGACACCCAGGGCCACGATCCCGAGGATCGTGATCAGCCCCAAGATGAGGGGGATCAGCCACCACAGGTGGGAGGTGGTGGAGGGCGGGGTGGGCGCGGGCGTGGGAGCGGGCGCGGGCGTGGGTGCGGGGGCCGACACCGGGGCGGGCGGCGTGATGATGATCGGGGCCGGCGCCGGCGGCAGGCTGATGGTGATCGGCGCCATGTGCACTTCGGTGTGCACATTCACGCCGCCATTCGGACCCGGGGTCACGTTCGACGTCGAGGTCGACAGCGGGGCGGTGACGGCCGCGGGGGCGGTGACGTTCAGGTCCAGGGTGCCGAGCACCGTGGTCTTGGTCGTGTTCGTCACCGTGATTCGGTGTGGACCGATTGAGGTCGGGGTGAAGACGAACTTCACCTCGATCATCACTGGCGCGGGGGCGGCCAGCATGGTCCAGGTGTCGACGTCGAACGTGCCGGGCACGCTCGAGTCGACCACGACCGTGTCACCAGGGTCCACCTCGCCGGCGGCGAAGGTGTACTGGAGCGCCAGGGCCAGGCCCTGGGTGGCGGTGTGGGGGGAGGTCAGGGGGGCCGCGGGGGCCGACAGGAGCGCGAATGAGCCCATGGATTCCTCCAGGTGGGCGAGTGGTTCTTATCGAAACAGCCAAAACATAGGCTGATCGAACGTCATAAAATATCATATTTTTGCAAAAAAGTCAAGCCTCCACCATTTTTTTCCACCATTTTTTAGCCTTTTTAAGGACGAAAAAATTAAAAAGTCCAATAATTCTAAAAATCCTAATAATTCCATCAATCTTAATTAAAAAATCGACCCCCTTTGTCTGTTGAGACTTGGGGGGTCGAGAGATTCGGAGTTCGTCGGACCTCTAGAGCACGCCGAAACGTGCCTTGATCCTGGCTAGGTCGCCACGTCCCAAGATGAGGCCGAGGCGTTCCTGAAAGTAGACCTGGAGGAGTTCGGAACATTCCGGTCCTCCGTAGGCATCGGGGTGGTTTCGGACGAAGTCGACGATGCGCTTGGCCTCGTCGAATTGTCCGATTGCCACCTGACCGAGCGCCCGCTCGATGGCCACGAGGCCGGCCCGGTAGCGGACCAAGGTCGTGTCGATGATTCCGGCGAGCCGGGGGTCGAGCACGCCGGGCGTCAAGGTTCTCGTCCTCGGCGTCGGCGTGGCCGGTGCGGCGGGCGCGGGGGCAGCGGCCGGTGTCGGTGCTGGTGCGGCAGGCCTGGCGGCAACGACTCGAGGTCGAGCCACTGGAGCCGGAGTTGCCGCCGCCGGAGTCGGAGTGGCGACAAGAGCTGGTGCGGCCGGCCTTGCGGGCGCGGGCGGGGTAGCCGCTGCCGGAGCAGGCGCAGTGGCCGGAGCGACCGTGGCCGGGTTCCAACCGAGTGCCCTGGCGTGAGCCAGCACCCGGTTATTGAACTCGGGCCGCCAGTCGGCGACAGCCTCGACCCTGGCCATGATTTCGATCTTGGTACAGGTGGTGTTGGTAGTCACCTGATCCTCGACTTCACTCACGATGTCGTTGACCAAGGTGTCGTCTGACCCGAGCCTCGCCCTGGCAGAGAACTCGTCGAGTAGGTCATCACTGACCTCGTGCCACCTTGAGAGTGGTAGTTTGAGTAGGGCAGAGTGGTCGCCGGTTGGATTGGCAGTAGACCAGATGGCTACAGCCGCGTCGAAGGCGGCGCGCTGTTCGGCGGTGAAGATCGAGAGATCCATGGTATCTCCTGGTGGGGTAATGAGATGTCATCAAACAGCCAAAAAAAGTGGCTGAATGAACGAAGTAAAATATCATTTTTTATCAAAAAAGTCAAGTAGGGGCGAATGGCATTCGCCCCTACTCGTGTTCATACATCATCGAATTTTTCATCAAAACAAACCAAAATAGCCAAGTACCCTTGACAAAATCGAAAAAATGCGCTAATTTATAAGGCTCTTTCTTCGCCAGAAGCGAAGCGAGAGTTTGAAGTTCTTCTACCCAAACAATCCCGCCGCCTAGTCATTCCGACAAAAGCGGCACAGCCATGCAAAAGGAGAAAACCCATGGCCGAAGAGCAAACCACCAACTCCGCAACCGAAATCAACCCCCTGGATGTCTGGAAGGAGATGGGTGTCATCGACGCCCTGCTGCCCCACATCCGCGAGGTCGTTCCGGGCTTCGAGCCCGAAAACTTCGACATCGTCTTCGCCTACGTGACCTGGTGGTTCGACCGCTCGGGTTGCGTCGGTACCTTCTACCTGGACGAAGGAGAGGGTGAGATCGAGCTCCAGTGCGAGCCCGTGTCTACCCGTTGGCGCGCCGATCCGGCCAAGCCGACCGTGGCCATGGTCTTCCGAGTCCTCCAGCAGAACGACGAAGACGAGGGCGGAGACTTGGCCAACGACGACATGACCGAAGGTCGCTGGTACGCAGTGCCTGTCGGTTTGGCTCCGACCACTGTTCGCTCGAAGTCCGAGAAGGCCTTTCAGAAGATGGGTCTCCTCGAGGGCCGCCTTCCGGGCTTCAGCGATGGCGAGTGGGACCGCTCGCAGCCCCGTCACCTGAGCCTCCGGTTCAAGAAGTACGGCGGCATCGTTCAGGCCTGGCACAACGGCCGCAAGGTCGTTTTTGACAAGCGCTCCCGGAAGCCGGCCAACTTCGACTCTGAGGTGGCCTGCGAGGTGGTCTGCGAACGCTTGCACAAGGTGTTCGTCACCTGGCGCGGTGTCATGACCGAAGGCCAGCAGCGAGTCGCCCTGGTCGAGGCCTCCCGTCTCAGGGGTCTGACCGGGTTCCGCCGTCGGACGGTCGGTGACGAGCGGCAGCCCGACACCGTCACCCCCGCCCTCGCCAACCTCCCCGAGGCCACCGGCGAATGGGGCATCGGCACCGACGAGTCGGAGGCCACCACCACCGACCCCGGCACCGACGCCCCCGCCGAGGAGCCGGTCAGCGGCACCGAGGCCGACACCTCCGGTGACGCCCCCGCCGACTCCGTCGAGGATCAGCCCGCGGCCTAGTGCCAAGAGCTGAACCTCGAGTGTCTCCCGACCCCGAAGCTGAAGAGCCTAGGGGTCGTTTTTTTTATCCTCACCCCGGCTAGGTTGTCGGCGGGTGGGTGGTTGCCGACAACCGGCCGACCCTCTCCTAAGAGGAGAGGGTTTGGGTTTTTACTACCATTGTTTTGACATCGCGAATAGGTTTTTTATCTTGCCCAACTTCCCAAATAACGCTATCCTATATAGGCTTATGTTTATCAAAAAAAACTTTTTTATTTTTCTTCTTTTTACCGTTGGTTTTTTGTTTTCAACCTCGCCTCTATTGGCCGCCGAAGAAAAATATTCTAATTCTCAATTACAATTTAAAGCTTTGGTTACCGAAGTTATTGAATCAAACGAAGTTGGACAAAAATTGCGATTGGTTGGTTTGGGTGGTGATTGGGAAGGGAAGGATTTTGTCTATGATGGAACTGTCGTGGAAGTTATTTCTCGATCCGAATATAAAACCGGTGATCGCGTTTGGGTTAATCACCAACAAAATTCCGACGGTCAAGATGTTTTTTATGTTACTGATTTTGTGCGCACCGGAGTTTTGAATTGGTTGTGGTTGTTGTTTGTGGCCGTGGTAATTCTGGTCGGTCGTTTTAAAGGTTTTCGAGCTTTGGTAACTTTGGCTTTAAGTTTTTTGATTATTTTAAGATTTATCATTCCTTTGATTTTGGCCGGCGGCAACCCACTTCTTGTCAGTATTGTCGGTTGTATCTTTATTTTGATTCTGGCGATTTATGTGACAGAGGGTTTTAATCGCCGAGCCCATTTGGCTTTATTTTCCACGGTCATTGCTTTGATTATCACCGGAATTTTGTCTTTAATTTTTACGGCCTTGGCCAAACTTTCAGGTTTTGTCAGCGAGGATACTATGTTTTTGACCGGTCTTGGCGATGGCAATATTAATCTTAGAGGTTTGTTTTTGGCTGGAATAATTATTGGTACTCTTGGAGTTTTAGACGATGTGGTTATTTCACAAATTGTTTTGGTCGAGGAATTAAAAAAAGCCGGCGCCAGCGGCCGGGATCTTTATAAAAAAGCCATGAGGGTTGGTATTTCACATTTGAGCTCGATGATTAATACTTTATTTTTGGCTTATGCCGGAGTTTCACTTCCGCTTTTAATTTTGTTTAGTGCCAACGAGGGTTTGCACACAAATCTTTCTCAAGCTTTAAGCAGTGAAATGATCGCGTCGGAAATTATCAGAACTTTGGTTGGCAGTATTGGTTTGGTTTTGTCAGTGCCAATTTCCACCGGTTTGGCGGTTAGTTGGTTTGAGAGTTTTAAAGATAAAAAATCAACCCGCCGATTTTCTAATAAAAAAAACCCCGATAAAATTGACCAAATTAGCAATTAGATTTTTAGTGGTATCATCAACCGATTCGTCAATTTGCCATAAGTTTAAGCTTCAAAAAGTTGATTACCGCCAAGTTACCGAAAAGTCGACAGAGATATTGTGATTTTTTCGTTTTTCTGATATTATTTTTGTGCGAAAACTACAGGGGCGTCGTTCAATGGTAGGACGGAGGTCTCCAAAACCTTTGACATAGGTTCGATTCCTATCGCCCCTGCCAGGCAACTGCCTGGCGTGCTAGGTTCGGCTTGATACTGCACGTAAATAGAAAACATAAATTTGAAAAATACTAAGGCAAGAATTTATAATTAATAAATTATCGAGTATTAAATATTAAATTTAAGTGCATCTATGGAAAATCCAAGACGTGAAAACCATGAAAACACCGGAAGACAAGAAGTTTCACTTAGCGAACTTGTCCTAGGTCAGAAAATAAAGATAAAACAACCAAGTCGCGATCCGCTAGAACCAGGAGCAGAAGGTATGGGATGTAAAGCTTACTTTATAGATTCGGTAATAACAAAAATAAATATTGTTGATAATCCGGACGATTGTTATATTGAAACCAAAGATAGTGTAACATTGTTTGGTAACTCGTCGGTAAATGAATTTACAGGAAAGCAACTTTATATGGAGAATAATATTCTTTACGCGGATCCTGATACAGAATCTTGAACTATCACAAGTTAAATTACCAAAGATCTATAACTGGATAACCTTTCTTCGGAAAAAATTTCCGAAGAAATCAACCTAATCGCCTACCAGTGCCAAAAATTCAACTTAAGGAGACATTAAAACAAAATAAACAGTTCCAAACTCACCATCTCCAAAAAATCTGATGTTTTTTTCTTGTGATATACTCGAACGGTATGAACAATAAAAAATCTTTTTATCTAATGATTTTTGCAATTGTAATTGTCATGTTGATAGGGCTATCTGCAAACCATTTATCTGTTAATTGGGATATCACAACATTACATTCTCGCACAACCCCACCACAAGAGAATCACGGAATTAAAAGCCGTGGTTTTTTCTTTTACTTCACCAAACTTGTCTAGTTCTAAAATTAAAAAACAGACACCTAAAGCGCCTGTTTTTTTTTGATATTTTTAACCGTAAAACGTGATCCTTAATCACGATCGCGTTTTGTAAATGTTCTAAAATTTCTTGTTTCTCGTCGCGTGTTCCGTGTGTGAGAATATGTTTAGCAAACTTGCGGATACTCAATATTCCGAACATTTGTAGAGTTGGAGATTGGGCTGGTGAAATGCCGGATTATTGCTTCCACAACTCGTTGTTTTTAGAAGAAAAAAAGGAAGTTTAACTTCATCTTTTATTATTGACGGTGTAATGATTATTCTAGGAATTTTAGCCGTCAGAAATTATAAGCAAAAATTGTCCTAACTTTCTTGCACAACCATTGCCCAGCAGTAGCCGGTTTTACCGGCAGTTGCTGGGCAATTGCCTGGCGTGCCAAAATTCCTCCACTAAAATTAGTGGAGGAATTTTTGTTAAAAAAACACTCCTGACGAAGATGTCAGGAGGCGGTCGTTGGAGACGATTGAGCCGAGTGGCTCTTATGTGTGGGTGTGCGAGGTGGTGGGGTCAACACGGCTTGTTTTGTTCAACCCCGAGTTCGGTGAGGCATTCGCCGACGAGCCTCTTCACGACACTCTGCACATCTGCGAATTGCGCAAACGGCATGAACGCCGCTCGTACATCCGCAAGGGATGCGAAGTGCAGCTGAACCAACGGCCATTCGACGATCACGGGGAGATTGCCTTTCTGTGTGTCCTGCACACTTACCGTGATGTCTACTGCCGGTGACTCGTTGTTGATGAATGCCTTTCCGGTTTTTCTGGCATACTTTTTGTCCTCGGCCATGATACCTCCCATGGATGTTGAAGGACCGTGAAAGATACTATTAATATACCTTTGTCCGCGAATCATTTCGCGACCAAAGGTCGGTGGAGCGCGCGAGGGGGCGCGCTCCGAGAGAGAATGACTAGGGGACCGCCTTTCCCCTCGTCACACATCCTGTGCAGAAGAACTTGTTGTCAGCCTCTGACCAGATGCAGGAACTGCAGGCGACTGCGTCTGGATTTTGGGTCGCTGCTGAGACAGTCTTGGCTCTCGAAGCCACGTCGTTGCGTGCCGCGTCAATTGCCAACAGGCCAATCGACAGAATCACTCCGAGAAGAGCCAGAATTGCCATCAGTTCTGGAAGAGTGGAACCTTTTCTGTTCATTAATTCCTTTTGCCACTCGCGCCTCCGCGGTGGACTTGTGAGATTTGTCCCAATATTTAGGAACGCCATATTTTGGCATAAAAATCGGTTAAAGTCAAGGGCGATTGACCAATCCGAAAAAGACTAGTATCTACCGAGTCTTTTTCGTAAGAGCAAGACAGAGTCCAAACTTTTCTGGTAAAATGTTGTAATATGACGGACAAACCAAATGTGATAATGCTGCACAGGTGGAATGATGGCGACATTTCAAAAATTTCTGAGTTCTAACGCAAGGTGTCCGTTTTTTAAAAAAACTCGCTTGGAATACGGTGTTCCAAGCGAAAGATGACGGAAATTGGGACTACGGAAATAACATTACCCCTCCATGATTGTTCCAGCCAACTTCTTCGAAACTCTCTGCGGAGCTGTGAATTACGAAACTAAAAAATAATCAATTTTAAACTTGCCTTTTTCCGCTCAGCTTGCTGCGCGGAGATTCATTTAAAAAACAGACACCAAAAGCGCCTGTTTTTTGATATTTTTAACCGTTGTTTCTTCCTTGGGTTTGATTATGATAATTTTGTTGCTGCGGTATCGGATTTTGTTGAGCGACCACTGTTGTTGGACGTTCGATAGCCTTGATGGCCAAAGTTTGAGCCTTGGCATTGGCTTCCTCGGCCTGATTTTTGTAGACCGTCGCTTCTTGAATTAGCCCTGCCAAGCGTTCTTCAAGATTCTTTACTGTCAGTTTAAGGAGCTCGATTTGGGCATCGGTTTCTTTTTCTTTTAAAGCTTTCTCGTGAGCGAATTGTTCGGTCAGTTTTGACGAAACATCGCTTTCGCGTTTATTTACTGCAATCTCGAGCTCTTTCGGAAATTGCTCGATCGTCTTTTTCGTTTGTGCGATTTCTTGTTCTTGTTCGCGAATGGCGGTTTCACGAGCCGCTAATGTTTTTTCTTTTTCTTCGGTTTCAATTTGATCACGTTCGCGTTTTAATTTTTTGTGATATTCATATTCTTCAGCTTCGCGATCCCAGGTTTTTTTCTTGAGAGTTATTTCTTCATCAAGCTGGCGTTTGCGCTGTTCAAAGTCTGTTTCAAAAGTGGCGGTTCGCCGTGTTTGTTCATCAACAAGTTGGTTTAACGAATCGGCTGCGAGGACGATATTGTATTGCAAGTTAAGTTGTTCTTTTGATAATTCAACGGCTTTTTGCATGTCTTGTAATGACAGCGAGTGTTCAACCAGTGAGGCTCGAACTTCAGACAAATGTATTTGAAGCGCAGTTTGAAAGTCGGTGAAAATTTTATCGATGGTTTGTGGAGATTTAGTTTTGGCTTTTTCGATTAATTCCACAGAAGCCGGGCTATGGACGGTTTTGGCTGTTAATTCCAAATCCTCGAGTTTTTCTTGAAGTTTTTCGTATTCTTCGATGATTTCTTGTTTGGTTCGTTTGATGAGCGGTAGGAGAGTTTGTGTCATATACCCCAAACATTAACAGGCTGGGAAAAATCGTCAAGAGTAGGTGTCAATATTGTTTTGTCTTTCTTTTCTGCTATTATTAACTCATGAAAAAAGAAAATTACGATATTATTGTTATCGGCGGCGGACCAGCCGGTATGATGGCAGCCGGGCGGGCCGGGGAACTCGGGGCGCGGGTTTTGCTTATTGAGAAAAACGAGCGGCTCGGCAAGAAATTAAGTCTGACCGGCGGGCGGCGGTGTAATATTACTAACGCCGAGTTTAATAATCGGCTTTTTTTGGAAAATTTTCCTGAATCCAAAAAATTTTTGTTTTCGCCGTTTTCGAAATTTAACGTCGAGAGCACTTTTGATTTTTTTGAAAGTCGCGGCCTGCCGTTGATAGTAGAGGATCGTAAACGAGCTTTTCCAAAATCAGAGAGTGCCGAGGATGTTGGTTTTGTTTTGAAAAAGTACATTGAGGAGAGCGGCCAGGTGACGGTTAAGTTGAACACGGCGGTAAAATCTTTTTTGGTCGAGGAAGGGAAGTTGTTGGGTGTAAAAACCAGCGACAGAATCTTTCGTGCTGACAAAATTGTCTTAGCGAGCGGCGGCACAGCGGCACCGGAAACCGGCTCAACCGGCGATGGGTTTAAAATGCTCAAAGCTATCGGCCACACGGTTAAAGTGCCTGATCCGAATTTGGCGCCGCTTCGAACTTCGGCCAAGTGGGTTCATGCTTTGTCTGGTGTGAGCGTTGATGACATGACCTTACGTTTTCTTCAAAATGAAAAAGTCGGTCACAAAGCCCGTGGCCGTTTGCTTTTCACCCATTTTGGAATTTCCGGACCGTTGGTTATTAATTCGGCCAATCAAGTTAAAAAACTTTTAAAAAAAGGCCCGGTCATCGCCTCGATCGATTTTTTTCCGGATCTTGATTTGGGGAGTTTGGATGCTTGGTTTTTGGATTTGTTTGAGAAAAACAAAAACAAGATTTTGAAAACTGTTTTCAAAGATTTATTACCGAAAAAAGTAGTCGAAACAATTTTGTTTCGACCCGAATTCTTGATCGGTGATTTAAAAGTTCACTCAGTTTCCAAAGAACAAAGAAAAAAACTCGGGCACTTACTCAAAGATTTACGTTTTCCAATCGTCGGCACCATGGGTTTTGAATGGTCGATCGTCGCCGACGGCGGCGTTTTACCCAAAGAAGTTGATTTTAGAAACATGGCTTCGCGGCTTTACCCGAACCTTTATTTGATCGGCGACACAATTGATATCAATCGTCCTTCTGGTGGTTTTTCATTACAGTTGTGTTGGACAACTGGCTGGGTGGCCGGGACAGACGCGGCGGAAGTGAAATAAAAAAAAGTTTAATTAAAATACCTGACTTTTTAATCAATTTTAAGTATACTTAAAACACAACGTAAATTATAGCCGGTTTTAAGTATGATTAAAACACGTTAAGGTATGAAAAATCACCACATTTTTTCCATCATCAATTTTGTCGGACTTTGTGTCGTTGTTTTTGCCGTTAGTTTGCATTTTGTTTTCGACTCGCGGCTGATCGGTTATGTTATTTTCGGATTAGGCTTGCTTTGTTTGGTCTCTTTGTTGCCTTTTAAGATTTCTTACAAAAATATTTGGCCGGATATTGTTTTTGGATTTTTCGATAATGGTGTGTTGGCCATTGTGGCAATTTTCGGCGGCTTTATCGGCGGCACTGCCGGCGCGATTATCGGCGGAGTGGTCGGTAATGCCGTTACTGACGGAATTGCCGGAGTTTTCGAAGGGCTGGCAGCGGAAAAAATTAAAGGCGCTCAGCGCACCGTGCTCGGTTCGGCAGTCGGGAAGATGACAGGATGTTTATTGGGCGCTGGAGCGGTTTTGATTGTTGCCGGATTTTTTGGATTTTGATTTTTTTACTCACCAACCACATCGGCAAGAGTGGTTTGTCCGTTTCCGGAATCGCCGATTACATCTGCCAGTGTGAGTCCGTTAGAACCGGAGTTGCCAATTGCCAAACCGTCCAGACGGGAATCAGAAAATCCGGACGGGGCGTTTGACCATCCGCCACCGGTGTCGCGACCGGAGAATATTGGATGATTCGGATCAATCATTTTAGTGATGGCTTCAGGCCAAGCCGCCGGCAGGCCGAGTAAGGAGGCTAGGTAGGGAATTAACCCGGAATTTTCGCTGGCCGCTTGGGCGGATTGAGAATCAAAACCCTGCGTCAATTCGTGAAGAAAATTTAAGTCCATAAAATTATTTGGTTTTAAGCCAGGCTAAGTAATTAACCGCGCGCAGTGTTGACCAGGAACCGACAAAAGATGGGAAGTCTTTTATTTGTTTGAAGGCGCTTCGGAGTTTTTTTGAGACCTTGGTGTTTTGTTTCAAAAGTTCGTTGGTTTTTACGGCCTCGAAAACAATTGTCGCGATCAAAGCGATTAAGATAATCCACGGCGTCATTTGGCCGCCGCCAAAAATCATGAAAGCCTCGCCACGCGGAGTGTAGTAGTAATTCAGAATAATGTGTTCGATGCCGACCCAGGCGAAAGCTACCAGAACCGGAACTAGCCAAAAAGGTTTTTTGGAGCGCAAGAATTTGTAAGTTAAGCCGAGACCCAGAGCAACAAAAACCGTGGCCGCGGCGTGGCCGACATAACCGAACGGCTCGCCTGACGCGTAAACACCCAAAGCGTCGCTGAACAGATAAGTACTTCCAAAATGCGGGCCGTAGGTGAATGGGAAGTAAACACTGTCCCAAAAATATTTTTCCAGCATGCTAAATCCGGCTCCGGCACAGGCTCCGAGGAAAATAAAGTCAGACAAATTAAGCCGTGGTTTTTTTAGTCCGCCAAAAAGTCTTATGGTTATCAGAATCGGCAAAATTTTCGCGGCTTCCTCGAGTAAAGGCATGATAAACGCTCGAGCGGTTTTGGTCATGTTGATGGCCTCAAAGCCCGAGCCGATTAAATAGATCACTCCGAAGCCGACCGTAATGCCCATAAGAAAAGTACCGATGCCGGTTTTGAGCGATAATGTTCTGGTAAACGAAGTCAAAACGACGATCTCCAAAAGAAACCAAAGTTCCACCCAAAACCAGTGTGGATTATTGATCCAAAAAATCAGGAATAAAATTGCCAGACCGATGGCCGGGAGGAATTTTAAAATCGTAATTTTGTTGATAGTGATTTGCATACAAGTATTTTTATTATCAAAAGTATAGCATTTTGATTTGAGTTGTTCAAGATTAAAATTGATAATAAAAAAGTCCTCGAGCGAATCAAGGACAAAGGAGGAGCAAGCGACTAGTCGTTGTCGACTTCTTTGGAGTAACAGATGGTTTGGAACCCACCTTGTTCGTGTAGAACCGGCGGGTTGATGCCGAGCTCTTCGAGCATGATGCGGAGGGCTGTGCCATGGCTGATGACGATCACGAAGACCGCGTTTTCGTCATCCGGGGCGCCGTAAGTCTCGAGGATCTGGTCGAAGCAGGCTTGCAGGCGAGCCACGACTTGCGTCCGCGACTCACCGCCGATCGAGGTGAAGTCGAAGTCTGAACTCGAGGTGCGGAAGTGTGGTTCGGGGAATCTGGCGAGGGCTTCGTTTTTGATCAAGCCGCCCATCTGGCCGATATCAACCTCGCGCAAGCGCGGGTCAAGAACCAGACGGCGGTCGACGAGCCCGGCGATGATTCGACCGACCTGTTGTGTCCGGATGAGATCAGAACACCAGACCGGCTCGAACGACAGCCTCAGTAAACCGAGGGTATTGGCCAGCCCTCGGGCTTGTTCCAGGCCGGTCTCGTTCAGTGGTACATCCTCGCGAGCTCCGGAATAGCGGTGCTCGGCGTTGTGGTCGGTTTGGGTGTGACGGACGAGGACGAGGTAGACGGTGCGTTTGGACACGGTCGGGCTCTTGGTCTAGGCCGGCGCGGCGGCTGGTTGTGGAGCGGAGCGAGTGGCAGGGCTTGTTTCGAGGTTGCCTTCGACGAGCCTGACGCCGTCGACCGGGTCGGGCATCAGGGTGCCCACGGCCATGACGCCACCGTGGCAGTCTTTCCAGGTGATCTGGATTCCATTGACGGTCACTCGGGACTGGATGTGGCTGAAGCACTCGGTGCGCCTGGCTGCCTGAAGACACATCGGACAGGAGTGATACTCGGCCGCGGTGGCGACCAATTCACTCGACCATCCGAAGACGGCAGGAATCTCGATCTCGAGACAGTGCATGATGGCGAGGATCGGGCCAGTCGGGCCGTGGTGAGGGCAGGGATTCACTGGGGAGGCTCCGGGGTGAGGATGTGGAAGGAACAGTTGCTGCAGAAGGTTAACAGTTTTTTGGTCGATTCGTCAATTTTTTGCTATCCTTAAGGAGTATGAATTTTTTTCTTCCAATCCTACTCACCACTTTTCTACTTGCTACTCTCTTCCTGCCAACCTTAACCACCAACGCCGCCCCTACCCAAGTCTCGGTTGATTCTGCTTGGCTTACCGAAGTTATTTCGCCCGGGGCTTATAACCATGTCCGTGATGGCGACGCTTCGACGGTTTCGCCGGAGGATTATTTGAATCGCTATCGAAGTCTTTTGGGAGTTCCAAGTTTGACGACAAACGAAACTCTTCGTCAGAGTGCTAAAAATCACGCCGACTATTTATTGAAAAACGGAATTTATCAAAGCGATCCTCACGGAGAAAATTCTACGGCTGCTGGTTTTACTGGCAGCACTCCGGACAATCGTTGTCAGTATCTTGGCTACGGCGATTATTGCACCGAGGTGCAAGCTTATGGTGACGGTGATTTATATTCTGCCCTTGATAGTTTGATGATGACGCCGTTTCACCGCTTGTCGCTCGTTCATCCGGGAGTGACTGAAATCGGTTGCGCTGAAACCGGGAATTGGATTGTTTGCGATATCGGTTTGCGGATCTCTGATTATTGGGCGGCGCTTGGCGAAATGGCCGAGCCGATTGTTTATCCAGCTGAAGGGCAGGTGATTAGCACGACTTTTTTGGTAAACGAAACGCCGATGCCTTATCCGGCCTATGCCGGAAAGTTTATCGGTCCGACTCTAATGTACTGGCCGGCCGGAGGTTTGATTGAACCCGAGGCCGAGGTTTCGCTTTATGATTTGACGGACAAAAATTTTATTCAAACAATTTTGACGATTGATACGGCTAATTCCAGTGCTGCCAATGTTGTGTTTTTTAATCCGCTCGAACCACTTGAACTTAATCACGAATACGCCGTCCGTGTTGCCGATGTTTCCGGGGCCGGGGCGTTTGAAAAAACTTGGACTTTTAAAACGCAGAAAAGTTCCAATGTGGATTTTCCCAATATTGATCAAACCATAACTTACGATTCTCGTGTTGCTTGGGCTGATCCGACCGGGGTCGAACATTTGGTCTCGGTGCCAAATCCTGGAGTCAAAGATTTGATCGATCGGTTGCAAGGACAAATTATGCTGGCCGTTGATTATCACGGCGAGGCTTGGTACATCGATCCAATTTCGCGTTTGCGATATTATTTGAAAGACGGTCCGACAGCTTACGAGTTTCTTCGTTCTTTTGGTCTTGGCATTACCAATGCCGACTTGGCGAAAATTCCGGCCGAAGGCGATATTGTTGGTGGCGGTGCTTTGGCCGAGCAACTCTCTGGCCGAATTTTATTGCAAGTTGAAGAACACGGCGAAGCTTGGTATGTGAATCCGTCGGATCTGAAACGCTACTACATGGCCGATGGCGCCGAGGCTTATCGAATTATGCGCGAGTTGTCGCTCGGCACAATGTTATCGTGGATTTCTGAGATTCCGGTGGGAGTAGTGGAATAATTTTTATGGCAAAAATTGTTTTAATCCACGGTTTTGCCGTCCATCTTACCGTGCCAATCATTCGTCCTCCATTTGGCCCGGCGGCTTGTTTTAAAGTTTTTGAAAAAAAAGTTGAAGACGGCGAGGCTAAGGTTTTTCAGTGGGGAATCAAGAAACAGGTTTCGCCGGTTCGTCTTCTCGATCCTTTTTTCTGGATCAAACATTATCAGTCCGAAAAAGCCATTGCCACCTCTAGCGCCACTCTCGAGCGTCTTCAAGATTTCTTGGAACAAGAAAAACCGGAAATTATTATTTGTCATTCAATGGGCTGTTATCTTTTGAATAATTTTTGTAAAAATTTTTCTTTACCAGATTCTGTCAAAAAAATAATTTTTGTCCAAGCCGACACTTCAACCACCTCAGCCTCCTATGCCCCCTCAGTCCCTTTACACAACTTCTTCTGCCCATGGGACCCAACACTTCTTATCTCAATGATTTTTAATCGAGAAAAAAGAGTCGGGCTTTTTTCAAGTTCCAAAGCCGACAAAAATATTTTCTGGCCGCTGTTTTTACCGATCAATTTACATACCAGCACGATTAGGGATAAGAGGTTTTTGGAGTTTGTCGAATTTTTTTCATCAACCTCGATTACAGAGAATGGATTCACTCCATCTCAAGAGGGTGAATTGGTTAAAATTTCCGATGAAACTTTAAAACAGTTTAAGGCCGGAAAAATAAAAGGTTATAAATCTGCTAAAAGTTTGTTTGATAAATAAAAAAAACCTCATCGTCCGCGAGACGAGAGGTTGTGTGTGATCAGCGCAGGGCCAGTAGGCCGACGGTAGCGTGTAGAACCAGACAGTTGGATGGGTATATGAAGTCCATCCAGCTTTTGCGTCGCCTAAGAACACTGGCCAGAAGGAAGATGTAGGCCGAGGTCCAAAAGAACCACGGTAGACACGACTCGTTGGTTGGGTTGTTCCATGTGCCAATGAAGGTCGGAACGAACGAAGCCGTGACAGCTATCTGAAGGATCAGGTTGGCTAATCCGTCTTTTTGGAAGTACCACCACGCTCCTGCCGCAATCAAACTGATAGCGCCGGCAACAATGTCGTAATTGCCAAAACCAGAGAATTTGCCGCCTGTCACGGCATAGCCAAATGTGATAAAGGTGGCAAGTGTGCTAGTAGCCGGCAGAACGATTTTGCCCCAGTCACGATTCATGAAAAAGTAGGACACACAATTCATCGTTGAAATTGTTAGCAAAAGGCCCCACGTTGCGGCGTTCGGTCTGGTGTTGCCAAGAAACATTTGCCTGTTGTAGATGAAGTACGCAGACAAATGGATGGCTGCCGCGATAAGGCCGAACGCCACGCTAGTCTTGTCCAACTTTTTGTTTTCCAATTTTTTTCCTTCTCGGGAGTTCGTGTAAAGATCAATGGACAGTTTATGTTGTCATAAAATTTGCGAGATGTCAAGAATCTTTTTTGATAAAAAAACTTCGCGATATTCATCGCGAAGGAGCTCTGTTAGAGCGAGATGACCGTGGTCGCTAGGCCGCGGTCTTCTTGGTCGGGTTGAGGTCGGTGCCGGCGGTCAACCACTTGCCGAAGATGATGACGATAGCCACACCGATGACGGCCCAGAGGAAGAGCCAGAACCACATGGCCTCGGGGCTGTCCCAGAAGGACAGGGAACCGGCGCGGATAGGCTCACCGATACCCTCGGGACACCAGCGGCTGAGCATGTGGCCGGAGGCGAAGCTGACCAGGGTTTTGGCGATGAACCAAGGGGCCATGCTCATGCCGAGGTAGGTGCCCTCCATACCCTTGGGGGCGATGGCGGCCGTGTACTCGTTCAGCTTGGGGCTCCAGAGGATCTCACCGATCGAGAGGACGACCATCATGATGACAGCCATGTTGAAGTAGCCGCTGGCCACGTCGCCGCCGAACCAGCTCCAGGGGAGTGTGAGGACGAACAGCGACAGCGAGCTGATGATGGCGCCGAAGACCAACACCTTGAAAATGTTGAACCTCCCGATGATCGGGATGGTCAGGATGATGCCGATCACGATGCAGATTGGGTTGACGGCGCTCAAGAACCCCATCTCGACATCCGGGCCGATGACCCGAATCCAGTATTTCGGCATCAGCAGATATGCGTAGGCGAAGATGGCCCGAACACCGAGAACCGCGACCATGAGGACCAGCAGTCGGTGGAACGAGGTCTGACCGATGACGGTCTTCAGGTTCTTGATGAAGCCGAGTTTCTCTTGAGGTGGATTGGTCGAAGTGGCCTCTTCAGCATCTTCTTCTTTGTCGGTCACCTGCTTTTCGCCGCGGATCAGGAGGATGGCGGTGAGCAGCGAGAGGAGCCCGCAGAAGAATCCGATGGTGAAGATGTGACTGTTGTCGATCTCGAACCAGAGACGGACGCCGTCGATGATCAGGTAGCCGGCCACAGCCGCACCAAGGTTCATGATCATGTACCACAAGCTGAAGCTGGCCGAGCGGCTGCGCTTCGAGCTGAAGCGGCGGTTGGCCGACTGGAAGACCGTGATGGTCATGGCCATGCCCGGCGCTGTCAGCATGAAGAAGCCGATAGCCAGCCAGAGTCGCCCGGGGCAGCCGGCCCACAAACCCATGAGGGCCAGACCGCCACGCGAGACGGTCTGCAGACCG
>Ga0209319_1001621_pt1 | contig 17301 bp, 17 predicted proteins | sample RifGroE2_FD_184000 | JGI IMG/M metagenome (GOLD analysis project Ga0209319, IMG submission 184000) | Groundwater microbial communities from Rifle, Colorado - Groundwater E2 (SPAdes) (version 2) | ecosystem: Environmental > Aquatic > Deep subsurface > Groundwater | place: Rifle, Colorado, United...
ACAATATTATAACACAATATTGTCAACAACCGACTAAAAAACTATTTCTATTTCGAAAGGCCGTTAATAATCCTTACTAATTTGTTAATAGGCTGTCAGTTTTATATTTCTTCGTGCGTTGCCCCTGTAAACAAACTCACCTCCAATCCCCACATCTCTACCCTCAGGAGAGGCATGAAGGGGGGTTAATTAAGCAGTCCTTTGATAATAGGAACAATTACAATTACTTTTACAGGATATTATTTAAAATATGTCTATGGAAAAAACTCAACCACCCTATCTCAAGCCTGGTGACGAGGTGGCAATTGTATCACCTTCCTATTTTATTTATGAGTCGAAGCTGAATGAGGCGGTAAGCTATCTTGAAAAATGGGAACTGAAAGTAAGGACAGGCAGGAATGCAGCAAAGCAGTCAGGTCCGTTTGCAGGCAGTGATGAGGAAAGATTATCTGATCTGCAGGAGATGACAGATGATGCAGATATAAAGGCGGTTATAAGCTCCAGGGGAGGCTACGGAATCTTGAGGATCATAAACAGGGTTGATTTTTCTGCAATCAGGAGTCATCCGAAATGGTATGTCGGTTTTAGTGATATAACTGTGCTTCACATGTGGCTGAGTGAAGTTTGCGGTATTGTATCAGTTCATGCCGATATGCCATTGAATTTTAATAATCAGGAGAAGACGCCACATACTTTCAGCACATTGCAGCAGGCATTATTCGGACAGTTGAATTCAATTGAATGGACCGGAAGCTCATGCCGCGAAGGTAAGGCAGAAGGAGAGATAACAGGTGGCAACCTGTCACTCATTTATAGTCTGATCGGAACGCCGGCTGAACCTGTAACCAGTGGCAGGATATTGTTCCTTGAAGATGTCGGAGAGTATTTCTACCATATCGACAGAATGCTGATATCACTGAAGCTTGCAGGGAAGCTGGCAGGGTTATCAGCGCTTCTTATCGGAGGTATGAATGATATCAATGAAACAAAGACTCCCTGGGGAAAGAGTATTGAAGAGACAATTAATGATGTGGTGAAGGATTATGGATACCCTGTTTTCTATAATTTTCCTGCAGGACATATTTCAGACAACCGGGCATTTTATATCGGGAAAAGAGCAGAGATAAGTTTTACCGGCGAAAACAGAGTGTTGAGATTTCAGTGAGATCAGAAGGCTGAGATAAGCAGATCAAGATCTTTTGCCATTATCCCGAATTTCTGGCCAAGAGTTTCGTTGGTGAGCATGCCGTTATATAAATAGGCCCCGTTTCGCACACCCCGGTTATATTTAAGCAATTGAGTGATTCCTCCCGCATCAGCAAGGTTCTGAAGAAGAGGAGCGAAGATGTTGCTGAGTGCGATTGATGCGGACCTTGCCACCCTTGAAGGCAGGTTCCATGCCGAAAAGTGAATTACCCCGTGCTTTTCATAAACCGGATCATGCAAAGCCCTGCATTCAGTTGTTTCAATACAGCCTCCCCTGTCGATGCTGAGGTCGATAATTACCGCCCCTTTTTTCATATTGCGTACCATATCTTCTGTGATATAATACCATGGCCTCAGATCTTCAAGCTCTATAGCCCCAATTACAACATCTGCTGATTTAAGGGCTTTCTTCAATACCTGAGGATGAAAGACAGAAGTCTGAAGACGTTGACCGAGAAGGTTCTGGAATCTTCTGAGCCTGTCGAGTGAATCATCGAATATTCTGACTGTCGATCCAAGTCCTATTGCAGCTCTTGCTGCATATTCTCCGGCGGTATTGGCTCCTATAATAACTACCTCTGTTGGTGTTACCCCGGTAATACCGCCCAGCATTACCCCTTTTCCTCCGTGCATGTTACTAAGGTATTCCGAAGCAACAAGGATGGAGGTTACACCGCATATTTCGCTCATTGATTCGACCACCGGCATCACGCCATTGGTGTCGCGGATCTTTTCAAAAGCTATTGCAGTTACTTTTTTTCTGATCAGCTTTGCCAGTGTCCCCTCATTAAGCTTAAGTACATTGAGATATGATAATACAACCTGATTGCCTTTCAGGAAATCAGTTTCCTTCTCAGAAAAAGGGGCTACCTTTATTACAACGTCAGCACCATATACTCTTGCTAATGAGTCGGATATTATAGCACCGTTCTCACTGAAGGAAACTTCTGAATAGTTTGCTCCCTGGCCGGCTCCTTTTTGTACAATAACTTCATTATCTCTTTCAACAAGAAGATTAACAGCCTCTGGAGTGAGTGCAACTCTTTTTTCATCATCTTTTGAGTCGCTGGGTATTCCTATTGAGATATTCCGGTTTCTGACTGAAGTTTCAAGTTGTTCTTCCTTAGGCATAAAAGCTGTGTTGCCAAAGCTTACCTTTCCGCTTTTACTTCTTTCATTCATCGTTAGAAAGGGTTTGTTTTTTCAAAGGTAATTAAATTTGATCTACAGAGCAATATCTGATCAGGTTATGAGATATGAAGTATACGCTGATCATCGTCAGTGACAGTGATTCTGATCTTTAGAGTTCCGGAAGGAAGTATATCTTCAACCAGTTCAGGCCATTCCATGAAACAATATGAACCACTGGCAAAATACTCCTCTATTCCAAAATCAAATACCTCTTCGGTTTTTCTGATCCTGTAGAAGTCAAAATGATACAATGATTCTCCTTTTATTGTTTTGTATTCATTTACCAGTGTAAATGTGGGGCTTGTGGCAATATCGACTGCTCCTAAAACCCCGCACAGAGCTTTTATAATGGTTGTCTTACCGGAGCCCATGGCTCCGTAGAAAGCAAGTAGTTTATAGTCCCCTGTCTGTCTCAGGAGCTTTCTCGCCGATGAATGCAGATGTCTTTTGTCTTTGATAAGAATAGTCATATTGGTTTATTCAAACGGGTTCCACACATGCTACAGGCAGCATTATCTCCTGCATTGATATTCCTCCATGCTGGAAAGTATCTTTATAATATCCTGCATAATGGTTAAAGTTGTTCTGGTAAACAAGATAATCCTTATTCAGGGCAAAAATATACCTTGAACTGATATTGGATTTAGGAAGCATTGCTTTTTCAGGATCTTTAAGTTCGAACACTTTCCTTGGATCATAATCAAGGTTTCTTCCCATTTTGTATCTGAGGTTGGATGATGTATTTCTGTCGCCAATGATTTTCAACGGATTCTGAACTCTTATCGTTCCGTGATCTGTGCTGAATACCACCCTTACAGGATGCTTTGCAAGGGTTTTAAGTAATTCAAAAAGCGGAGAATGAAGGAACCATGATCGCGTAAGACTCCTGTAAGCAGGTTCTTCATTGGCCAGATCACGTAATACGCCAATATCTGTCCTCGCATGCGATAGCATATCTACAAAATTGAAAACCATAATATTAATGTCATTCTTTAACAGCGTCTTCACTTTTTCATTTACTTTCTTACCTGCCTGGCTGTTATGAATCTTATGATATGACCATTTGTAATTTAGTCTTTTTGTGGCCAGCTGGTTTCTGAAGAGCTCCTCCTCAAAATTATTCTTGCCCTCTTCATCATCGTCATTTACCCAATATCGCGGCATGTTTTCAGCGATTGCGGAAGGCATCATGCCTGCAAAAATCGAATTCCTGCTGAATTGCGTTGTTGTCGGCAGAATACTGAAGTAAATATCCTCTTCTATGATCCTGTATAAACCTGTAAGTTCAGCTGAAATAGTCCTCCACTGATCATATCTCAGATTATCGATCAGAATGAAAAACAGAGGTGTGTTTTCCCTGATTTGCGGAAATATCTTTTCTGAAAAAAGAGAGGGAGAGAGGATTGGTGCGTTGTGAATTCCCGGTTTCAGCCAGTTCAGATAGTTATTCATTATAAACTTTGAAAACAGATTATTGGCTTCGTTCTCCTGTAATCTCAGTATTTCAGTCATTCCCCTGTCGGTCGATTTTTCAAGCTCAGATTCCCAGAAAACTATTTTCCTGTATAATTCAGTCCAGTCGGTAAAAGTCGATGCAGCTGATATCATGCTGGTGATCCGGCCGAATTCCTGCCCGTAATCTGTGGTGGTTTTTTCAGTTATCAGCCGGCGCTGATCGAGTATTTTTTTTATAACAAGCAGAACCTGGTTTGGCTTGACTGGTTTAATGAGATAATCTGCTATTTCTGAGCCTATTGCGGCTTCCATTATATCTTCTTCCTCACTTTTTGTGATCATCACCACCGGAATATCATTACGGACCTCCTTTATCAGTCTCAGAGTTTCAATACCGCTTAGTCCCGGCATATTTTCATCAAGAAAAATGAGGTCGTAAGAATTTTGCCGCACCAGATCAATTGTGTCATTTCCGTTTGAGCAGGTATCTATCTCATAGCCCTTTTCCTCAAGAAAGAAAATATGTGATTTGAGAGCCTCCACTTCATCATCGGTCCACAGAATTCTTGTTTTTCTCATTTGAGGTAATTTTCAATAAAGAAGATATTATAGCGGTCAGGATTTTTATCATCATTCAGGATGATCAGGTTTTCATCACTTATTAAAAATGAGAATATCTTACTGCCGGAAATATTTCTTATATACTTCTCAACCAGGAATCCGTTATAATAATCGAGTGCTGTTTTATAACCGGGGAATCCGGAAACGGTGATCATAATATATTTACCATCTACCTGGTTTCCTTCTGTTTTATAGTTCTTATTGGTATAGTTATCAATATTATAACTGATTACATCAAAAGTAGCCTGGTTTATATTGAATGCCGGGTTGACTATGATCAGGGCAAAAACATGATTCTTTGTGGTGTCTGCGACATATAGTTCCTGAGCTATAGCCCTGTCCTCCTCAACTTTAAGTTCAGGCAGTTTCTGGTTAAGGTACGCTATTATTTCACCTGCTTTTTTACTTTCATCCGATTGAGGCCATGCTTTTATCAGTTTATTCAGTTCCTCTTTAAAGCTTCTTTCATCGGTTTGTCTGGCAACACAATAGGCGCGTAAAAGCATGAATTTCGGAGAAAGATCGTTTTCGGGGTATTTTACCAGAGCATCATTGGTAACAGCAACAGCCTCAGTGAAATTTTCAGCAGAATATAAATCGTATGCCTTCAGGTATAAGCTTTCAGCCATCTTCTGATCAGCCAGTATTTTTTCATAGTATGCCGGATCTGACAGTATTCGGGCAAACTCACTTTCAGGGTAGTTTGCGAGCAACTTCTGCCTGGCTGTTTCAGATTTGGCGCTGTTTATATCTTTATTTATCCTGTAAATATTAAATAGAGCTTCAGGGACAAGTTCATTCTGAGGATATCTGTAAGTGAGTGTTTCAAGGGTTTCAGTACCTTTTGAAGGGTCATTTATTTTTTCTGCATAAGCTTTGCCCGCATTAAGCATGGCATCAGCGATCCTGTCATTGGAGATTGCCAGGAGCGAATCGGTCAGAGGGAGGTTCTGCAGATAAAACTCAGGACTTTTATAATCAAGACGGGCGGAGCCGGAGTCAGGTCCCTGCCGATTGATTTCTCTGTCACTGTCTTCCTGCATAAATGCAACTACTGCCCTGTTTGATCTTCTCCAGTTGTCTTCAAGTCTTCTGTCGCCCCATCTCCTTCTGAATTCTGTCCGTCCGAATGTAAGAGCTGACTGATTATAGAAATACCATTTGCCTTCCTGATCAATCTGGTTCTGGGAGCGTCTTTCATTCTCATAAAACTGCCCCATGTTGTACCTGTCAGAGTAATCTGAAGTTCGGCCTTCACTCTCCTCTTTTGTTACCCGGGCGATAATTGAAGATATTAATGCATTTCTCTCCTGTTCACTCATTGCGGCTACTTTTTGAAGGCTGTCTTCAGCCTGAATGATTACCAGCTGGGAGACTAAAGCATTTAAGTTCAGTGATTTGGTTTTCAATACCTTATAATCGGAATAGTTTTGATCAAGAAAATAGAGCGCACTGTCATAATACATACCTGCATCGATATAATCGGGTTTCTCATAGAAATAGCCCGCAAGGGCAAGATATGATCTTCCTTTCTGGTTCTGATTAATTGAAGGAGCGGATGCTGACAGCCTGAAATATTCAATTGCCTTCTCATCATTTCCCTCTCTCATGGCCAGGTTACCAAGGGCGAAATAAATCTGATCCTGGAAATCCCTGTTTTTGGAGTCCTTAAGCATCTTTTCGAGTTCTCTCCTGATCTCATCCGAATTCATGGTATTAACATCCAGAACTCCTGGCAGATGAATTCTTGCATAGAATTCCACTTCGTAGGGAGGTCTCATCCTGATGACTTTGTGATAAAAGTAGGTAGCCTGGGTGCCATCATCAGTCTGTTCATATAACTGGGCAAGAAGAAAGGTCCATCTGTATTTTGTTTTCTTACCGGATGTCATATCTATTGCACTTCTGAGAGGTCCGATTGCTTCAGCATATCTTTTCTGTTTGACAAAAAGGTCGGCCATTGTACTGCTGTGCATCGACTGAAGTGTTTTTGAGTTTTCAGAATTGATATTGAGTTCAGAGAGAATTCTGAATGACTCGGTATAATTACCAGTCTCATTATGAACTCTTGCAAGCCAGATTGTAGCTTCATTCCTGATACCCTTATCATTTGCCGTAGAGGAGCTGTATTCAAATAGCGCTGCAGCCTCTTTGAATTCATGCTTGTAAAACCGGGCTTTACCTATGAGAAGATAACTGTCGTCCACCCATTCATTATACTCTTTTCTGTCGAGCAGTTCCCTCTCCTTTTCTGAAATATCATTTTTATCCTTTAAATCAGGCTTGGCAGTCATTGATTTCAGGCTAATCAGCTTTGAGGCTTTCTGAATAGCACTCTCCATGTTTGATCTGCAGTAAGACGGTGTTGCCGGATCGCTATATTCAAAAACTTTAAGGACCTCACCATAATCATCCCTGCTATTGGAGCTTACCTTTGCAACTCCTTCCTTAAAACTCTCATAGCCATTAAAGTAGATGTTGTACCTGGCAGTCATGTTATGGTAAAACCTGGTTGAGTCAGTGTTTTTCTCAACCGAACAATCTGTAAGGAACAGGGAAAGTCCCAGTATTACCAGGTATTTATATTGTGTTTTGTAAGGGGCCAAAGAATAACTTTTAATACTATAACTGACTTAACCAGTGTATAGTATTTCAAAGGTAATTAAAATTGAGGTGATCTTATTTCTCAGGTGGAAATAACTCTTTTTATTTCAGGTACCTCTCTCAGAATTGCCTGTTCCACGCCTGCCTTAAGAGTTTGCATACTGTAGGGGCAGCCGTGGCAGGCACCTGTCAGTTTAACTTTCACTGTCAGGTCGTCCGTTACCTCAATAAGTTTAATATCACCGCCATCCGACTGTAAATATGGCCTTACCCTTTCAAGGGCTGTTAAAACGCGGTCTTTAATACTTTTTTCTGTCATAACTATTTGTTTATCTGTAGCTTGATTGTTGGTCGCTGATCACGGTTTCTTGCTTCCACACTTTCAATGAGTCGTTCCGCCAGTTCAAAAAAAGCGTTACCTGTAATTGATTCATCAAGGGCTACGGGCTGCCCGTTATCACTACCTTCGCATATACTCTGTACCAGAGGAATCTGGCCCAGGAGAGTAACATTCATCTTCTCTGCGAGATTTTTGCCTCCATCCTTACCGAAAATATAGTATTTATTTGAAGGCAGTTCAGCAGGGGTGAACCACGACATGTTTTCAACAAGTCCCAGAACGGGAACATCAATTTTTTCTGTACGGAACATGGAAATACCTTTAATTGCATCGGCAAGAGCCACCTCCTGCGGTGTGGTAACTACTATTGCTCCTGTTACAGGAACCTCCTGCACCAGAGTAAGATGTATATCGCTCGTTCCGGGAGGAAGGTCAACAAGCAGAAAATCAAGTTCTCCCCAGTCGCCCTGGGTGATCAGTTGTTTTAGAAAATTTGAAGCCATAGGTCCTCTCCATATCACAGCATCGTTCGGATCAACAAAGAATCCTGTTGACAGAACTTTTACCCCATATTTCGACAGCGGGATTATATGATCAGCATCGTTCTCTCTTATTACCTCTGGCCGGTACTTCTCCTCATTGAACATCTTGGGAACAGATGGGCCAAAAACATCAGCATCAAGCAATCCGACACTATAACCTTTCCTGCCAAGAGAAATAGCAAGATTGACAGCAATTGTTGTCTTCCCAACACCACCTTTCCCCGATGAGACAGCAATAATGTTTTTCACTCCGGGCAGCACTTCCCTTGGTTTTTCGACATGCTTGCCCACAACAACTTTTGGTTCTATTTTTATTTCATTAATTACTGCATCCTGACCGAGGGTATCTTTAAGGGTTTTTACAATAGTACTCCTTACAGATGAGAGGAAAGGGTCATTCGATTTCTCAGGTGTGAGAAGGATTGAGATCCCCTTATCAGATGAGGTGACTTCTGAAACCATTCCAAGTGTAACAATATCTTTTCCCGTTCCGGGATGAATAACTCCTGAGAGGATTTTTAAGATTTTTTCTTTTGAAAACATAATGAACATTTTATATAGTATTTAACCCCCTGAATCCCTCAGCCAGCTGAAGTAATCTTGCCCCTGCGTCAGCAGGGTCGGGGGCTAATTATTTTTATTTAAATTAATTATAAACAATCACTAGTGTCCGATTAAAAGTATGAGATTCTTCGCTTCGCTCAGAATGACAATTACTTATGGAGGTTTAGGGGAGGAGGAGGTGGTTGGCGGCACTGCCGCCAACCACCTCCTCCTTAAAAACACAATTACCTGTCATTCTGAGCGAAACGAAGTGAAGCGAAGAATCTCATGTTTATTTCACATATTATCCGTTTAGTACTGATAAACAATCTGCAATTTTACAGAAATTCTGCCACATGGCAAAAGATCTACTGAAGTTCTGTAAGAGGATCCCAGTATTTTTCGCTGAAATTAATTATACGGTCATTCTCAATTATGATACCTTCATTCATCAGAAGCTGTTCCATTGTAGAGGAATTTCCGAAATGATGTTTTCCTGTAAGGAGGCCATTGCGGTTAACCACTCTGTGTGCAGGGATGAATTCCGGTCTTCCATGGCATACATTCAGGGCCCAGCCTACCATTCTGGCTGATCGGCCGGATCCGAGATAGCGGGCGATAGCCCCGTATGATGTTACCCTTCCGTATGGGATTATTTTAGTTACCTCATATACCCGTGAGAAGAAATCATTCTCTTTTTTCTTACCTGAACGTGTCATATTATAAAGGTATCTTTTTTCATCCTGAAGGAGAGGTAGTTGATTTTCATACCCTTTTCCAGGAATTGCTTTTCATAATAAGTTTTGATCGATAAAATATTCCGGAAGAATGAACTGTCGGATTCTGAATAGAGATCGTTTGTGGAGAACAGCAATTGCAGATTATGGTTCCTGATAACCGTCCCGGTAAAATTGTAAAGCTCAGTGTTGTCGGTTTTAAGATGTACGATTCCATTGTCTTTAAGGAAGGAAAGATATTTCTTAAGGAATCCGGGAGAGGTAAGTCTTTTATTGGAGTTTCCGGCACCCGGATGAGGATCAGGGAAGGTTATCCAGATCTCATCAACCTCACCGGTTGAAAAAAAAGAGTTTATAAATTCAATCCTTGTACGCAGAAATGCAACATTTGACATTTTAAGTTCATTTGATGTCTTTGCCCCCCTCCACATTCTTGCCCCTTTTATATCGATACCGATAAAATTATTCTGTGGAAACATGCCAGCCAGGCCTGTTGAGTATTCTCCTTTCCCGCACCCAAGTTCCAGGACAATGGGATTGGCGTTTTTAAAAATATGTGAATTCCAGTTTCCTTTTACAGGATGGTCTTTGCCGGCAACCTCACCGATCTCAGGTTGTATGACATTGGAAAATGAACCAAACTCATTCCATCTGGCCAGCTTGTTTTTCCCCATTTAAGCAGTTTATTTACTGATCCTTTCTATTCTGAATCCGATATCATAGACTCCCTTAAGGTCCTGAGTGCGCATACCATGCTGAATTTGGAATACATATTCCCCTTTTGCAGGGAAAAAAATATGTGATTTATATGGGAGTTTTAGTTCACGAATATCACCAAAGCCTTTACCAAACCTGTTTCCCTTATCATCAGCAAGATGATACTGAAGCGTATCGGTGATCTTACTTCCTGCCGGTGAAGTAGCAGTAACGAAGAGGTATAAATTCCTGAAAGGATAATCAGAACCGGTTCTGAGGTTAAAAAACAGGTTATTGCTGTTTAAAGTGTCGGTAATTGTAACTCTGAATTCAGGCAGATTCATCAACGGCCATATATTTTCACTCATTACAACTGAATCTGTATATACCACATTGGTGTTGCATGATGAAATAAGGAGCAATAAAGCCGGTAAAAACAGTATCAGATTACTGTTTATTTTTTTTATCATTGAATCTTCTGTTTTTCCTTTTGCTGTTTTGATGGCGCTGACGTGAATTTTTATCATCCGGCTGATCAAACCGGGTCAGGCTGTTGTTTTTCAGCAGATCCTGTGAAACAGGTTCTGATTCCCATGATTCAGCGGCAGCTTTAAGCATGTCAACTTTCTTCCCTTTCCTGTTAATTGACTGTATTTCCCTTACCCTTTGTACAGGAAGGGCAATCAGGTTAGCTGATGACTGAGAGTCGGTTGAATACCAGTAAATGCCTTTATGAACTTCAACTTTCTGGAAATATGCAGTACAGTCGGTAGCCTCGAGAGGAATATCTCTGGGAGGGAACGACCTCTGAACATCAACATAGCAGTCGAGTTCAAAATTAAGGCAACATTTAAGTTTACTGCACTGACCTGCGAGTTTCTGTGGATTCAGCGACAGCTCCTGGTATTTTGCATGAGTTGTTGTAACAGAGATAAAATTTGTTATGTGTGTCGAACAGCACAGTTCCCTGCCGCATGAGCCTATTCCGCCTATTCTTCCGGCCTCCTGCCTGGCTCCGATCTGGCGCATCTCAACCCTTATTCTGAATTCATCAGCCAGTACCTTAATAAGTTGTCGGAAGTCAACCCGTTCATCTGCAATATAATAGAATATTGCTTTAGTTTTGTCGCCCTGGTATTCAACATCGCCGATCTTCATATTCAGTCTTAGTTCCTCAGCAATCTTCCTTGAACGGAGCATGGTATGATTTTCGAGCTTCATAGCCTCTTCCCATTTCTGGATATCGACAGCTTTGGCTTTCCGGTAAACTTTTTTAAGATCTTCAACCGACTGTGAAATTTTTAATTTCCTGAATTGTTCATTTACCAGATGACCTACCATCGATACTCTTCCGATATCGTGTCCGGGTGAAGCCTCAACCGCAACCACATCACCTACCGCAAGCCTCAGGGCATTTACATTTCTGAAGAATCCTTTCCGCGTATTTTTAAACCTCACTTCAACAATCTCATTCTCATCGGTAACTGACGGAATCTCCTTAAGCCAGTTATATGAATCAAGTTTATTGTTGCCGGGTTTATATTTTATTTCAGGCATCCGGATATCTTCTCCGGATGTACCCTGAATATCTTCATTTTCTGTCATGGAATATCTGTTCTGCCAAAATTATTCCGCAAAAATAGTCAATAAATGGATTAATTTCAATAAAACGGAAAATGATCAGGATGAACGGATAAGCCTGGTAACTTTCAGAGCAAGGTCGAGGAATATGATCCTGGCATTACCATTTGCTTCAATATGAGAATAAACCATGTTAAACTCTTCTGAAAGAGGATATATGTTTTCCTGTGTTATGAAGGGGTGGAACCTGCCTGAAAAGTCGGCTTCTTCACCTGTCATGAATACAAGACGGTTATCAAGCTGACCGAGAGTTATCATGAGGTTTTCACGAAGGATTCTCATCGAAAAACTGATGAAATTTTTCTGTGCCTCCCTGCCGGTTGATGAAATATCCTCCGACCAGTTAACAAGAGAAATTACATCACGTTTCCATGCAAATCTCATAAGGTTTTTAAATCTGTCAAGATTCTCCAGTGATGAGCTCTCGTTTTCGCATAGCTCAACTGCCCTTATGATATTACCATTCGCCACATGAGAGATGTCGGCAGCTTTCTCTTTTGTAATGCCGAACCGCCTGAAAAGATACTCTTCAATATCCTGATCGCTGAATGCAGGAATCCTTACGAGCTGGCACCTTGAAAGAATTGTAGGGAAAACCTTATCCGGGGCATCTGATACAAGCAGGAACAACGTCTTTTCGGGTGGCTCTTCAATCATCTTGAGAAGCTTGTTTGCAGTAGCCTGATGCATTTTTTCGGGCAGCCAGATTATCATTATCTTGAAATCCGATTCAAAAGTCTTAAGACTCAGTTTTCGGATGATCTCAGCTGCCTCCGATGCAAATATCATTCCCTGTGCATTACCCACCTCTATGGAGTCGAGCCAGTTGTTTACTGTAAAAAAGGGAGTTCTTGCTGCAAATTCCCTCCATTCTTCAATATAATTGTCACTTACAGGATCTGTAGCTTTTTTGCCTTTGATAACGGGAAAGACAAAATGAAGATCGGGATGGATCATTTTTTCATACTTGACACAGGATTTGCATTTACCGCATGAGTCATGATCTGAACGGTCTTCACAGCTTATGTAACTTGCATAAGCAAGAGCGAGAGCCAGGCTGCCGCAGCCTTCATTGCCGGCAAAAAGCTGGGCATGGCTTACTCTTTGTTCCTTTACGGATCTTATAAGTTTCCCGATAATCTCTTTCTGACCGGGAATCTGGGAAAAATTCATATTTTGGTGCTTGGTGCTTGGTGCTGGTTGCTGGTTGCTGGTTTTTGTAATTTTGCTTTCTTACCCGGCACCTGGCATCCGGTACCCGGAAACATTTTTATTAATATATCATAATGCCTCCAGTGCAGCATCATAGTCGGGTTCATTGGCCATTTCAGAAACAAGCTGGGTATAAACTACCTCTCCGGTTTCATTAATGATAATAACACTACGGGCATAGAGACCGCCAAATACTCCGTCAAGTACATCAACTCCGTATAATTTCCCAAATTCCTGATCACGGTAGCCCGACAGGGTAACAACGTTGGTAATGCCTTCTGAATCACAAAATCTTTTATGAGCAAAAGGGAGATCTTTTGAGATGCCAAGAACCATTACATCTTTCTTCCCACCGGCAATCCGGTTGAATCTGCGGATTGAGGCCGAACAGGTGCCTGTTTCCTGACTTGGGAATATACTTAGTACCACTTTCTTCCCTTTGAGTTCAGAAAGTTTCAGATAGGAAAGATCCGATTTAACCAGTTTAAAATCAGGAGCTTTGCTCCCAATTGCGGGTAAGTTGCCTGATATTGTTACAGGCGCTCCTTTAAGTGTAAGTTTTGCCATAGCTTTTTTTTCAAATTTAGTTAATCTTTTTGCAAGAGGAACATTCATGTATGATGTTATGTTCAATTAAAGAGTTTTTTAACCGCAAAGGACACAAAGTTTACGCAAAGGCCGCAAAGCTGGAATAGTGTTTATTTATTCTTTGATTTCTTTGTGCAATATCTTTGCGAACCTTGCGGTTAATGGATTTATGAATCAGGATTTTTGTAAATGGATATTTCAAAAAAAAATGTAGGTTTGTATTGTGAAATATCTGACACTAAATTAAAAGTATAGTTATATGAAAATGATTCAGGACTTTAATTTCAAGGGAAAGAAAGCAATAGTAAGGGTTGATTTCAATGTACCCCTCGATAAGAAAACGTTTGTTGTAACCGACGATACCCGAATCAGGGGAGCATTACTGACAATAAATAAGATAATTAAAGATGGCGGTTGTCTTATACTCATGTCGCATCTGGGCAGACCTGAAGGGCGTATGGAGAAATATTCACTTAAGCCTGTATTGCCTGTTCTGGAAAAACATCTGGGGCAAAAGGTCCTTTTTGCTGATGACTGCCTTGGTGAATCAGCTGTGAAAATGTCGGCAGCTTTGAAATCGGGAGAGATCCTGCTTCTTGAGAATGTCCGTTTCTACCCTGAGGAGGAGGGAAAACCAATTCTTCCTGAAGGGGTATCCGATGAAGTGAAGAAAACAGCAAAAGCCGAGATGAAAGCTAAGCAGAAAGAGATGGCTAAAAAGCTTGCCAGCTACGGTGAGATCTATGTTAATGATGCATTCGGGACAGCCCATCGTGCGCATGCTTCTACAGCAGTTATGGCCGATCATTTTGATACAGAAAAGAGGATGTTCGGGTTCCTGATCAACAGCGAACTCATCGCAATGGATAAAGTTCTTAAAGATCCACAACGTCCATTTACTGCCATCATGGGTGGAGCAAAAGTATCCGATAAGATAATGCTTATCGAGAACCTTCTTAACAGGGTTGACAATATAATAATAGGTGGTGGCATGACCTACACCTTTGTTAAGGCAATGGGTGGAAAAATTGGTAAGTCGCTCTGCGAAGAGGATAAACTTGATCTGGCACTGAGTCTTCTTGCGAAAGCAAAAGAAAAGGGCGTTAAGATCTATCTGCCGGTTGACAGCCTCAATGCAGACAAGTTTGATAATGAAGCAAATACCAAAGTGTCAGCAGTTGATGCAGTAGAAGATGGTTGGCTTGGTCTTGACATTGCTGAAAAAACCATAATAGAGTTCTCATCAGTTATTGAAAATTCAAAAACAATCCTCTGGAACGGACCTATGGGAGTGTTTGAGATGGAAAAATTCTCCAAAGGAACAACAGCAATTGCAAAAGCTATAGCAACTGCCACATCAAAAGGGGCATACAGCCTGATAGGTGGTGGTGACTCTGTTGCCGCGATCAACAAGAACGGTCTTGCTGATAAGGTAAGCTATGTTTCAACCGGGGGCGGCGCCATGCTTGAGTATATGGAAGGGAAGAAACTTCCGGGGATCACTGCAATCAGGGGAGAATAAGCAATCTCGGGGAAATTTAAAATCAGGCTGCAACAAAACGCAGCCTTTTTTTGTTTTATCTTTGTATTCACGATGAAAAGGTCAATAACTATATTTTCAGCTTTACTGCTGATGATCTCAGGTTGTACAAAAACGGAACCGACACGTATAACGGGTACCGATACAATTGACAATACAACCTATACCGGTACAACATATTTCGTTTATGGCTTTTCATTTTCAACAGCAAAGCTTGTATCAACCGAAAATAGTCCGGGACCTGATATTGTCCTGTATGTAAATAAAGAGAACACTCCCTACAGGCTTACCCTGCAGGCAAACAACCTTAATCCGTCATTCTTCAAAGTAGGCGATTTTGCTGACGAGATTGCTGCAAAGGCTGCGTTCGATGACCTGAAGAGTGTTTCAGTCACCCAGTGGCAGGAGATGGCTGATCCGGTTGCCCCAAACCAGGTATGGATCTACAAGTCAGGCAGGGAGACATATACAAAGTTCAGAATAGTAAGTACAGTTAATGAAATGAGACAGCTGATAGCCTACGGGGAGTGTACATTCCAGTGGGTTCACCAGCCTGACGGATCATTAACCTTTCCCTGAAAATGAACAGCAGATTCCGGGATAAGATCTTCACAATTAATAATCAGACTGATTTCAATAATGCTGTAATGCATGCATACGATTATCAGCTTAGAAAAAATGCTGTATATCAGAACTTTGCAAAGCACCTGAAAAAAAGGCCTGAAAATTTATTAACACTGACTGAGATACCATTTCTTCCGGTGGAATTTTTCAGGAATCATAAAGTCATTACAGGTGATAAGCCTGTAGAGAAGGTCTTTGAAAGCAGCGGAACCACAGGAGTTATGACCGGAAAACATCATGTATGTGATCCTGGTTTATATACAGAGAGCTTTGTAACATCATTCAGGCTGTTTTACGGAGATCCCGGTGAATATATGATCGCTGCGCTTCTGCCATCATACACTGAACAGGAGAATTCTTCCCTGGTATATATGGCTAATGGACTTATTAAGCTGAGTCAGAACCCTTTAAGCGGATTTTACAGGGAACAGGAGGAAGCGCTTATCCTGAATATCATATCTGCCCTGACAGCAGGAGAAAAAGTACTGTTACTGGGTGTCAGTTTTGCATTACTGGATCTCGCTGAAGAGAGGGCTCCTGATCTTTCAGGGGTAATCGTTATGGAGACCGGAGGGATGAAAGGCAGAAGGAAAGAGGTGACACGATACGAACTGCATTCAATCCTGAAAAAACGATTCAATGTAAAGGCAATCCACTCGGAATACGGTATGACTGAGCTTTTGAGCCAGGCTTATTCAAAAGGGGAGGGGATTTTTTATTGTCCGCCCTGGATGAAGATTGTTCTGAGGGATACACAGGATCCCCTGACCACCTTTACTGAGCCCGGAAGGACAGGAGGGATTAATATAATTGATCTTGCAAATATTTACTCCTGCTCATTTATCGCGACCGGCGACCTGGGCAGACTTCACGAAGATGGTGGATTCGAGGTGCTCGGACGTTTTGATAACAGTGATATCAGGGGTTGTAACCTTCTCTCATAATATTTCAGATTAACCCCCCTTAAGGGCATAGCCGTCAACCTAAGAGTATTATTATAAATGAGGAGACTTGAAAGAGTTTCCCCCCGCCGAAGCGGGGCAGGCTCTCCTTTTGAAGGAGGGGTGTCCCGACCGAAGCGTCGCGACGGGGTGATTGATTTATTCGTTTTTTTATCTTTACATCTATGAAAAACGAAAACCTCTTCAACAGAAAAGGCCTTAAATCTTTCAGATCATCTCTAAGGAAAAGATCCACCTCAGCTGAAGCAGCATTATGGGAGATGTTAAAATCAAAACAACTTGACGGAAGAAAATTCAGGAGACAATACAGTATTGGTAGTTACATTGCCGACTTCTGTTGTCCTTCAGAAAAACTTGTTATTGAACTTGACGGAGATTCCCACGGGGAATACCATAAAATACAGGAAAACGAAAACAGGGATAGATACATAGAGAGCTTAGGATTCACTGTATTAAGATTTGAAAACAGATTTGTATTCCAGGAACCTGAATATTTAAAAAGTGAGATAAGGAAAGTTTTCGGTACAAGAAAAGAATCAATCTGACAAACCAATCAACCACCCCGGCCGCTATTAGCTCTTGTAATGCTTTGATTATCTTTGCACTGCGGCCACCCCTCCTTCAAAAGGAGGGGAAAGTATTTTACACGAACTGAATTCCAATGTTAAAATCCGTTACCTTTGTTGATCTTCTCTTTAACCTGAATTATTCATAAAAAAGGGGGTTTTGTTCTTTATTTATAACTTAAATAGCTATATTTAAAGTTGTTACAACAAAAACACCCCCATCTACAATGATA
>Ga0209319_1001623_pt1 | contig 17291 bp, 10 predicted proteins | sample RifGroE2_FD_184000 | JGI IMG/M metagenome (GOLD analysis project Ga0209319, IMG submission 184000) | Groundwater microbial communities from Rifle, Colorado - Groundwater E2 (SPAdes) (version 2) | ecosystem: Environmental > Aquatic > Deep subsurface > Groundwater | place: Rifle, Colorado, United...
ATTCAAGCCTTTGGTATAAATCTTCTTTCTCTTGATAACTAAGTCTTGAAAGTAGTGTCTCTATTTTCATCTTTTAACCATTTTATTACAAAAATAATAAATTTCTACATCATTTTAAAACACAACCATTTTTTTTAACATATACCTTGACTTTTGAGATTTATGATTTATCTTTGTATCGATTGAAGCAATTCACAATAAGGATTATTCCGAAGTGAAAAATTAAGTAGTCCCGGCCAAAAGCCGGGATTGCTGTTTTAAATTGTTTTCGGTTACATTTCTTGTCATTGATTATTAAGATTTTACATGCAAATAAGAGAAAGGTTGTTCAACTACCAGCAGCCTTTAAAACTCTTTAATAAATTTCTTTCTTTTTCCTGAATTGTATAAGAGCCTTATTAAAGTGTGTATATGTTTGACTGTTAATTGTTAGAGGAATTTGTTGTTGGTTGCTTTTCTCTGAGGTTAAACTTTTTTTGATAACAATATGATTTAAGTTGATTTAGAATCTTATCTAAACGGGTTGAGTGACAAAGATACAACCTTCAAAACCATAAATCAAGTACTTTGCTCCTGATCACTTCTTTTTTTGTTACTCCCCGAAAACTTTATCTAAAGCATCTTTTATGAATACTCTTTTATGGTTGTTAAGATATAGTGAATAGTATCTTCACGTTAGTCGCCTGATCCTTCTCATATTTCCTGCCGTAATACCAAACAGGCGAAGCCACCAAGCGTCATTGCTATATGCTTTGGTCTCTTTTCAGGAAAATGGGTCAAGCAATGTAAAAGCAATGGATAAAATGGTCGGTTGCGTTGACCTTATATGTGGTCTTTCTATTTCTTTTATCAACTGGTTCATTAATTGATTAGATTTTTCGTATTATTTCCATTTCTTTGCATCAGATAACCGAAATATACCTGGGATGACCTTTGTGTAATGAATGGCATGACTGAAGGCATCTGTTAAAACAATCACGATTAAACGTATGAAACAACCGTTCATTATTTTGGCCGCTATCCTGATAACAACCGCGGGATGGTCGCAAACGCCGGGCTTAAAGGCTGTGAGAAGCGAGATTATTGCCGGACGGTTTTTGAATAACAATTCACCGATCAAAGGTGTGGAATATCTTTTTGATGCACGGGTTAATTCGTTTGGTTTTGATAGCACTGCCAGTAATTGCTTAGTTCAGTTCCGCGAACTGAGACGCAACGGGAAATCCTTGAAAAATAAGGGTTACTTCGGGGTGTTTAATTTTGAATCCGATTCGCTGTACTGGCTTCAGAAAATCAACTATATTACCAGAAAACCTTTTGTTGTAAGTGGAATACTGCTGTCGCACAGGGATGATTATACGGTTGAACGTCTTGATTTTAATACAGGGGAAAAGATATGGAAGGTTAAAGGTGGGTTTTGGCATATCCATGACAATCCTCCTGTTGCTTTTTTTTATGATGTGGGTTATCCATCGGAGGTGATGGAACCTATGACCGCTTTTAACCTGAGAACCGGTAAATTGCTCTGGCGGCGGGATATGCCACGTGAGGGGGGATGGCAATCTGTTTTGTATCCCGCTGATAGTACGCTGCTTATTTCATCTAACGGTTTGCATCAGTTCAATGCTTATACCGGTAAGGGCTGGGATTACAATGCTTTAACAGTAAAAAAAGACTACGCAGGTGTAGTCGTGGGTGTTAGTTTTGGCATTGCTTTTGGTGCTCTCGGTGGTGCATTTGTCATACCATTGGGTGGTTCGTACGGCCCCGGGGTCGCAACCTATGGCTCGAATATATTGGCCGATAGCAGTCATCTGTGGTATGCTTCGCGAAAGCGGCTGTCGTGCCTTTCTCATGAAGGTGATAGCTTGTGGAGCGTTCCCATCGAGTCGGATAATGAAGGACAATCCTATCTCTGGACACGTGATTCCTTATTGTACAGGCTTAATTTGGGGTTTGCCTATCATGGCAGGGCAAAGGTTTCTGACGATAAGCCTTCAATCGAGAGTTTTGACCGGGAAACGGGTACAAAGAAATCATTCAGAGCACTTGGAAAGAAACGCGATTTCATCAGGCAATTTGACATAAGCACTGATACAATGGTACTGCTTTTCGATAAGAAGCTTGTTAGCTATGATTATTCGCGTGATCAGGCTCTGGATACAGCCTTTTTCGATGATTCTGAATTAGGAAAACCTTATTCATTACTGGCTGATCGTGTCTATTACCGGGTTTCTGATTCCTTATATAAACATGCAAATAGTCTTTTCCATAACAGATACCCCATTATATTTACTGAAGGGAAAATAGCACTGATTAATTCTGAGCTTCATGTGACCGATACAATCGAAAGGAGCAGGTTGTTTTTAGCGCAATTGGGCTTTGGTACAGGATCGGTGCTGCTCAGGGATAAGAAGAAGCTGATTGCCATTGACAACGAAGGGAAACCTTTTGCAACAATCGACATAGGAGAAGATGATTTCCAGATATTCGGTGATTGGCTTTACTATGTTGATAACAAAAGACTGGTAGCGGTTTACATGAGTACCTTCATGTGATGAAGTCATGGAAGCGGGTGATTGGTACCGGCTATTACACCGGCTGATATTTGCACTGGTATTTAGGGTATGTTGATTGTTAAGGAATCATGCAACACCATAACCTCTGTATAGATTGAATGTGGCATTACGGCAAATCTATGCATAAGCCCGGGATACAACCAGAGGTAGCCTAAAGGTATTTCCCGACGGGCAATGATGAGCCCCGAATAAACTGATCAGTTGGGTTGCCTTTTGTTTAGGCTGACATTAAAACCCGGATGTAATTCGTGCTGTTGGTCAGGCAATGATAAGACGAAGATTTTGAAATGCCATTCATATCCATCCGGGTTAATGGCAGGCGGGATATTTCTTACGAAGGTGTGGCGGGTTCATTTGAGAGAGGTAAAGGAAGAGATTCCTCCTTTTAGTAGGGATGACAGGTTCGCCGTTTGTGGCAGAAGGAGGATAGGGTGTCGGCTTCGCAGCCAATCAATACACCTTCTCTCCTTCAGGCAAGCCTGTAAGTGGAAGAAGGTTCCATTGATTTTGCCCACGCGGGATTGAGCAGGAAAGATACCATTTGGAAATATGTGCATTTTTTTTGCTATCTCCTTCCAATAGATTGAAATCTTACCTTTGCGGGTTAAACCAATTAATGTTACTTACCTCATGAATCTAAGATATATGGTACTGATGGCTGCAATCATGGTAGCCGGATGTAGCACCAGGGGTACAAAGGATAAAGAACGGCAGGGGCATGGAGGCGTTGTTGCTGTAGAAGTATTTGTTACCAAATCGGCAAAGGTCGATTTCTCATTAGGGTTTGCCGGCACTTTAAAGGCTAACGAAGAGACAGAAATCAGATCAGAGTCAAGCGGCCGGGTGGTGTCTGTTGCTTTCAATGAGGGCCAAGTTGTTAAAAAGGGTACTTTGCTTTTAAAGACCGACGACAGGGAATTGCAGGCACAACTGAGGCAAAACAAAGTACTGACTGATCAGGCGCGCCGCGAAATGGACCGACGGAAAGAACTGCTGGGGTCGAAGGGGATCAGTCAGGAGGAGTATGATGCAGCCCAGGTGAAATATGAATCACTGGCTGCGGCCCAGGATCTGATCAGTGTCCAGATTGCCAAAACGGAAATCAGTGCTGCGTTTACCGGCACGGTAGGATTGAGGTTGGTGAGCGAGGGCGCATACGTGAGTTCTTCAACATTGATCACCACGTTACAGCAGGTAGACCCAATAAAAATTGAATTTTCGGTTCCCGAACAATACTCCGGATACCTGAAACAGGGTATTCCGATTGAATTTACAGTTGAAGGTTCCGATCGCGTATTCAGGGGAGAAGTTTACGCCATTGACCCGCGAATAGAAGAGGCAACACGCACCATCAGGTTGCGCGCACGCTGTTCAAATACTGATGGTTATTTATTGCCTGGCGCCTTTGCAAGGGTGAAATTTAACCTGCTGACCGATAAGGAAAGCATCATGATTCCGGCCGGTGCCATCATTCCTGTTTTGAATGGACAGCAGGTATTTGTTATAGAAAACGGGATTGCTCAGACAAGAGATGTTACCATTGGGCGTCGTATGGCGGGTGAGGTGGAGGTAACTGACGGATTAAAGTCAGGCGATAGCCTGGTGTTGACAGGGCTGCTACAGATCAAACCGGGTTCCAGGGTAAAGCCTCAGGGTGCAGGAAATAAACAAGGCGCAAAAGAATGAACATTGCATCAGTAAGCATCAGCAGGCCTGTACTGGCCACGGTGCTGAGTATCGTTATCGTGTTATTTGGCGTTGTAGGCTTCGCTTTTCTTGGTTTGCGTGAATACCCGAGTGTTGATGCTCCTATCGTGACTGTAACCACAACCTATGTAGGTGCCAATGCCGATGTCATAGAAGCCCAGATCACCGAACCTCTTGAAGAATCGATCAACGGGATCGAGGGGATACGGACGCTGAACTCAACGAGTAGTGATGGCCGGAGCAGGATAAGCGTTGAATTCAACCTGGGCATCGACATGGAAACGGCAACAAACGATGTTCGTGACCGGGTTTCCAGAGCCATCAGGAATCTTCCGGCTGATATTGATCCGCCGGTTGTGGTTAAATCTGATGCTGACTCTGATCCTATCATTATTCTTACCATCAGAAGCAATACCAGAAATCTGCTTGACCTGACCGAAATGGGGAACAATGTGTTTAAGGAAAGATTGCAGACGATTCAGGGTGTGAGCGAAATCAGGATTTATGGAGAGAAGCGGTACTCCATGAAGCTCAACCTTGAACCTTCCAAAATGGTTTCCTACGCGATCACCCCATCCGATGTCAGCAAGGCCCTTGCCGCGGGGAATGTGGAGCTTCCATCGGGCAGGATAGAAGGTTATCAAACCGAGCTTACCATCCGTACCTTCGGGCGACTTGAAACTGAAAGTGATTTTAATAATCTGATTCTTAAAGAATATAAGGGTGGAGCAGTCAGGTTGAAAGATGTAGGTGAGGCACGATTGCTACCTGAGAATGAGCGGTCGCTTTTACGCGGTAATGGGGGCATTCAGCAGATCGCGCTGGCTATTACGCCTCAACCGGGATCGAATCATGTGGCCATTGCCGATGCATTTTATGAAAGGGTTGACCAGTTGAAGAAGGAACTTCCAAAAGATATCATGCTCGACACCATGCTTGATACAACGGTGAGCATCCGCAAAGCCATCAGCGAGGTTGAAGAGACAATTCTGATGGCATTTGGGCTGGTGGTGCTTGTGATTTTTGTCTTTCTCCGTCACTGGCGTACTACCCTGATCCCGATTATCGCCATCCCGATCTCGCTGATAGGGACGTTTTTCATCATGTACCTTGCCGGTTTCACGATTAATATCCTTACACTGTTGGGTATTGTACTGGCGACAGGTCTCGTGGTTGATGATGCTATCGTGGTATTGGAGAATATTTATAGCAAGATAGAATCCGGACTTGATCCGGTTGCCGCAGGACATAAAGGATCGCAGGAGATTATTTTTGCGATTGTCAGTACTACCATTACCCTGGCAGTTGTTTTTCTTCCAATCATCTTTTTGCAGGGACTCACCGGACGCCTTTTCAGAGAGTTCGCGGTTGTTGTCGCCGGAGCAGTACTCATCTCTGCTTTTGTTTCCCTAACCCTGACCCCGATGATGAGTGCCCGCATGTTGCACCATCAGACTTATCATACCGCGATTTATAGATGGAGTGAAAGGTTCTTTAACGGAATGACAACAGGCTATAACCGCTCGCTGCAATGGTTTATCATGCACCGGTATATTGCCTTGCTGATTATGGTGCTCTCTGTGCTGATGGTTGCAGGGCTAGGCTCTCTGCTGCAAACCGAACTGGCGCCTATGGAAGACAAAAGCCGGTTGATGATTTCAGCTACAGCACCCGAAGGGACCTCTTTTGAGGCCATGGATGCCTATATGACCAAACTGGTTTCGCTTGCAGATACTATCCCTGAGAAGGAAACTATATTGGCTGTGACGGCATCATACGGCACAGGATCGGTGAACTCTGGTTTCGTACGGGTTGGCTTGGTTAGCCCTGATCAGCGGGAAAGATCGCAACAGGAAATCACCGACTACCTGACTAAAGAGCTCAAGAAATACAACTTTGCCCGTGCATATGTTACTCAGGAGCAGACAATTAATACAGGTATGCGAAGTGGTCTGCCGGTGCAATTCGTTGTTCAGGCGCCTGATATCAAACAACTGAAAGAGACACTTCCGGTGTTTATGGAAAAAGCACAGGGGAGCGATGTTTTTCAGGTGGTGGATGTGAACCTGAAGTTCAGTAAACCTGAACTGCGAATAGAAATAGACAGGGACAGGGCAAGCACGCTTGGTGTTTCGGTTAATGATATTGCCGAAAACCTTCAGCTTTTCTTTTCCGGTCAGCGATATGGCTATTTTATCTACCACGGAAAGCAGTACCAGGTGATTGGTCAGGCTTCAAGGCTTAACCGGGATGAACCTGCCGACCTGACATCTATATATATCCGAAGCAATACAGGGGAGTTGATCCAGTTATCAAATCTGGTTAAAATGGTTGAACAGAGCAATCCGCCTCAATTGTACCGGTTCAATCGTTATGCAGCCGCCACTGTCTCTGCCCAGCCTGCCGATGGCTATACAGTAGGACAGGGAATTGACGAAATGCGAAGAATTGCAGGTGAAGTGCTGCCTGAGAATTTTACCACCAGCCTCGCCGGGACTTCACGTGAACTGGACGAAAGCGGCGGAAGCCTGATTTACGCGTTTCTGTTTTCCCTTGTATTGATCTATCTGGTACTTGCAGCCCAGTTTGAAAGCTTCCGTGACCCTTTGATTATCATGTTTACAGTGCCGCTTGCAGTTGCCGGAGCCGTTCTGTCGTTGTGGCTATTTGGTCATACGCTGAATATTTTCAGTGAAATCGGCGTCATTGTATTGATAGGTATCGTAACGAAGAATGGAATTCTGATTGTTGAATTCGCCAATCAACGGAAGGCCGCCGGCCTTTCATTGCACGACGCCGTTGTTGATGCTGCAACCCAACGACTGCGCCCCATTCTGATGACAAGTCTGGCCACTATACTTGGGGCATTCCCTATAGCTCTGGCTTTAGGAGCGGCTGCGAAAAGCCGGATTCCGATGGGTATTACCATCATTGGCGGATTATTGTTTTCACTTATTCTTACGCTGTATGTAATTCCGGCGCTATATACTTATGTTTCAAGCAACCGAAAACCCTTATAATAGCTTATTATGCGACATGGTGTTTTGATAATTCTCCTGTTTCTGTTTTCGTTTTCCAGTCTGCGCGGGCAGTCGTACCTGTCGCCCGATGAGGCCGTTGCGATAGGGCTTGAGAATAATTTTTCAGTTAAGATCTCGAGGAATACACTGCAAATAGCTCATAACAACAACACGGCCGGTAGTGCAGGCTATCTTCCAACAGTGACAACTTCAGGTTCCTACAACGAAAATTTAAACAGCAGTCGTCAGCAATATTACGACGGCCGTTTGCGTGAAGCAACCAATTCCAAATCCAATTCATTTACGGCCGGAGTTGCCCTTAACTGGACATTGTTTGACGGTTTTGGTATGTTTGTCGAAGATCAGCGACTCGATGAACTGGAGTTGAGTGGTGAGGCTGAATTGCGCGACCAGATGGAAGCAGTGGTTTCGGAAATCATTACGACCTATTACAGTCTGGTACAACAAGATCGCAGACTTAAGGTGCTTTACGACGCGCTTCAGTTCGGACACAACCGCAAAGCACTTGCCCGGCAAAAATTTGACCTTGGAATAAGTTCCGAACTTGATTACCTTCAGGCTGTGGCCGATCTGAATGCAGATAGTGCTGACTATCTCAGGCAGCAGGCCGATTTGCTCAGGACAAAAGTAGCCCTGAACAATCTGTTGGTGCGTGGTGCTACTGTAACCTTCACCACTGTTGATTCAATCGGGTTACTCCCTGATCTTACTTATGAAGAGCTGAGTAACCCGTTGATTGACCAAAATGCAACCATAGAACTGGCTAAGCGGAGGCAGAAGATTGCAATCTATGAAACCCGCCTGGCAAGAAGTGTAACCTATCCGCAGTTGAATTTTACGGCTGGTTATTCGTTTACCAAATCAACCTCTGCCATCGGGCTTGTAGAATCAAACCGTAATTATGGGCCAAATGCCGGTGTTAACCTGAGTTATACTCTTTTCGATGGTTTCCGCAATCGCCAGCGCATCAGGAATGCCCGTCTCAGCGAACAGAATGCAGCCATCGCGCTTGATGAGACCCTGCAGGCCATTCAGTCAACTCTTTATACGCTCTATTCTGATTATCGTGCGCAACAGCAACTGGTAGCACTTGAAAAAAGTAATGTAACAGTGGTAAGAAACAATACCAGAATAGCGCTTGATAAATACCGGCTTGGTGAACTCAACGATCTTGACCTCAGGCAGATTCAGTTAAGGCAGATTGAAGTAGAGAACAGTCTGCTGCAGTCGTTCTATCAGGTAAAGGTTTTGGAGACAGAATTACTGCGCCTGTCAGGACGTATCATCCGCTAACGCTTGTCGCCTGACTGAAAGCTTCAAGGTATTTTTGAATATAAGCCTGTTTTAATCTCGATTTGTATTGCATGATGAAGCGCGGGTGCTCAAGCGCGATGATTTTTTTGAAGAATTTTTCCCTTTCATTAAGCCGGCGCAGATAGGCTTCGTTTTTTCCTGTACCGAAGCAATAACAGATGTCGGTTGACATGCCCATGTTGATTTGCTTCCGGATATTCTCAATGATGAAGCCTTCAACTGACATGGTTAATTCACGGCTGTCGTAGTAATTGTAATTTACCTCCCGGCCGTTCTTTCCCATAGAGGTAAACCCAAGCGGGCAAACCGAGCCAATGTAAAATTGCTGGTAAAAAGTTTCAGCACCTCCAAAGGTATCGATCATCTCGTAGATGAATACAGAAGAGGGCTCATGCGTTTCACGTCCCGAATATTCAATGCTGCATTTTTCCTGTAAGCGGCGTGTGTCGGTAAAAGGGATCCCCGTAAAACCTGCACCCAACCTGCCGGGATTGATGCCCAGAATCATGTGGCGTAACTGGTCGTCATTATAGTATTTGCTGTAAAATGCCCTGACAATTGTCCGGATGACTTCGCTTTCCTTGTATGGATTCAGCAGGTTGATCCCTTTGGGCAGAGTCCCTTTGAAATCAAGGCATTGGTTGAAATGAACAATTCTATTGGCGAGCGTGGTCATGTTAAATCAGATTTACTTGAAATGAAAACGCAGAGGTCGGGTAGATTGTTGTTTCTGCAATTCTTTTGGATGGGCAGTTGGGTTGTGTCAGTCAGTCCTGTTAAGTTCAACTGGTGATTAAAAAATGATCATGCATGCAGAAGGACACATGAAGATATGATGGTATTAAACAGTATTCACATATTTGTATGCCGGAATACTATGCGTGTTGTTGGATTGTTTCTGGTTAATGAACCCCGGACAGTGATATTAAACAAATCAATTTGCTTTTCTTTGCAGATGAAATTTATCTTTAAACCCATACAGATATGAAATCATCATTCCGTTCAGTGTTGTTGATTCTTTTCCTGTCGGTTCTGTCCGTAGCCAGTTCACAGGAAACGCTTACACTCGAAAAGATTTTCAATGAAGGCCTGTTAAACACCAAAGGGATGGCTCCCGTCCGCTGGCTTCCTGATGGTGACAGCTACCTGACGATGGAGCGCAGAGAGGGTTCCTCAATGCGTGATATGGTAAAAGTTGATGCCAAAACCGATAAACGGAAAGTTCTCGTAGCGGGAGAAAAATTTGTTCCCGAAGGTTCCAATAAACCCCTTCGGCTGTCGGGGTATACCTGGAGTGGCGATAATAGCAAGTTGTTGCTCTTTACCAACACGCAGCGTGTTTGGCGTTATAATACCCGCGGTGATTACTGGGTACTGGATGTGAAATCAGGTAAATTGCAGCAATTAGGAAAGAATCTGCCCGAATCATCGCTGATGTTTGCCAAGTTCTCGCCCGATGCCACCAGGGTGGCCTATGTAAGCCGTAATAATATTTATGTTGAACTGCTGGCTGATGGTACGGCAAAGCAACTGACCTCCGATGGCAATGAGTACATTGTGAATGGTACTTTCGACTGGGTGTATGAAGAAGAATTCGATTGCCGTGATGGATTCAGGTGGAGTCCTGATGGACTAACCATCGCCTTTTGGCAAAGCGACACGCGGGGAACAGGTGTGTTCAATATGATTAATAATGTTGATTCAATCTACCCAAGCATCATTCCGATTCCATATCCTAAGGTTGGGACGACCCTTTCGGCTGTCAGAGTTGGGGTTATAAGTTCGGATGGTGGCGATACCCGGTGGATTTCTATTCCCGGTAATCCCCGCGATAATTACCTGCCCCGCATGGATTTTATACCAGAATCGAACGACCTGTTTATACAGCAATTTAACCGATTGCAAAATACCAATACTGTATGGACTGCCAACACAGAATCGCTTAAGACTGCCGTGCTCTTTGTTGAGACTGATAAAGCCTGGGTTGATGTGTATGACGACACCAAATGGCTTGATAAAAATCATTCATTTACATGGACCAGTGAGCGCGATGGATGGCGCCGGCTTTACAGGGTTACACGCAACGGACAACAATTTATGCCCATCACTGGCCCCAATTTTGACCTGATAAGCGTTCTGCAGATCGATGAAAAAGGAGGGTATGTTTATTATCTGGCCTCGCCTGAGAACCCAATTGAGAAGTACCTTTATAGGAGTCGCCTTGATGGTAAAGGTGTCCCTGAAAGGATAACTCCCGACAATACGCACGGGCATCATTCCTACAACATTTCGCCCAATGGCAGGTGGGCAGTTCATACTTTCCACAACAGCACTACCCCTCCGGTTTATACACTGGTGTCGTTACCGGCGCACAAAGTGATCAGAGAATTTGAGAATAATCAGGCTGTGGTCACAGAATTTGGCGCGTTGCAGATCAATCCGCATCAGTTCTTCAAAGTCAACGTGGGTGATGTGACACTGGATGGTTGGATGATTAAACCGCCTCATTTTGACCCGGCTAAGAAATATCCTGTGATCTTTCATGTATACGGTGAACCTGCCGGTTCTACTGTACAAAACTCCTGGGAGGGGGGTGATCTCTGGCATGAGTATTTGGCACAACAGGGGTATATTGTTATGAGTGTCGATAATCGTGGGGTAAATCTTCCCAGAGGTCGGGATTGGCGTAAATGCATCTATGAGAAAGTAGGAATCATTGCTCCGGGTGATCAGGCTGCAGCAGTTCAGGAAATTATTAAGACATACCCGTTCGTGGATGCTGAACGCATTGGAGTCTGGGGATGGAGTGGCGGAGGTTCCATGACCCTCAATGCCATGTTCCGATATCCCGATCTTTATAAAACCGGGATTGCCGTGGCTTTTGTTGCCGACCAGCGGCTCTATGATGCCGTCTATCAGGAACGGTATATGGGACTGCCTTCAACAAATGCGGAAGGTTATAAAGACGGGTCACCCATCAACCATGCCGGTAACCTGAAGGGAAATCTGCTGCTTGTTCATGGCACTGGCGATGATAACGTGCATTACCAGAATTGCGAAATGCTGGTAAATGAATTGGTGAAGAACAATAAGCTGTTCCAGATGCTTGCTTATCCCATGCGCTCACATGGCATCTATGAAAGGGAAGGAACAACACTTCACCTTTACCGGTCGATGGAAAAGTTCTGGAAAGATAACCTTGCTGCAGGTCCCCGTTAATTAATGAAATTCGAAATTATATGATTTACCGGAAAATTATACTTTTAGCCTTCGCCATGATGGGAATGGTTGCATTAAATGCCCAGATTTCTTTTTCTGACTACTTTGAATCCAAGACCCTCAGGATAGACTTTGAACTTGGGGGTAACGATACCCTCACCATGGTATTTCTGAAAGAGATGAAGCAGGAGCCTTATTGGGGTGGCCCGGTTAAAAACCTTACCGATCCGTTTGGATATGGTAATTTCAGGTACCGGGTTTACGATGCAGTTACTGGTCTGCTGATTTTTGAGAGAGGGTTCGGCAGTTTGTTCGAGGAGTGGAAGGCAACCCCAGAAGCCCGGAATATCAGCCGTGCTTTTTATCAGGCTGCCGTTATGCCATTCCCCCGGCAGAAAGTAAGGTTTGAAGTAGATGAAAGACAACATCAGGATGGAAAATTCAAGAACATCTTCCGATTGGAGGTCGATCCCCAAAGTTATTTTATTCTGAAGGAGGAGCTTCCCCGTGTACGCCATGATCGGGTAGCAGGGGAGGGTAATCCCGCCAAATCGCTGGATATCGCGGTGATCGCTGAAGGGTATACACAGGATCAGATGGAGAAGTTTCGCGCAGATGTGTTGAGGGTGATGGGGTATATTCTAGATAAGCCCCCCTTCAATAAGTACCGGGACAGGATAAACATCTATGCTATTGAAGCCCCATCGCAGCAATCCGGTCCCGATGTGCCCGGTGAACATATCTATAACAATACGGTTGCAGGTTCAACCTATTACACTTTTGATGTTGACAGATATCTTACAACATTTGATTACAAGACTTTGTGCAATTATGCAGCTACTGTTCCCTATGATCAGATATACGTGCTGATCAACTCGACCCGTTACGGGGGCGGAGGGTTTTACAACTTCTATACGGCGTGTACTTCGGATAACTATCTTACTCCAAAAGTGAGCATGCATGAGTTCGGACACGGCTTTGGAGGTTTGGCTGATGAATATTACAATGCTGAAGTGGCAGGCGACGAATTTTACAATCTGACGATTGAACCATGGGAACCTAATATTACCACACGCGTTGCCTTTGAAGAAAAATGGCCCGGGATGATCGATGCCGGCACACCGGAACCAACACCCCGTATCGAGGCATGGAAAGGGAAAGTTGGCCTTTTTGAGGGGGGCGGGTATGTTTCAAAGGGAATATTTAGCCCTGTTATGGATTGTAACATGAAATCAAATAATCCCGATACCTATTGTCCGGTCTGTCAGAAAGCTGTAGAAAGAAGGATTCTCAAGGTTCTTGATGAGTAAATATAGGCACTCTGAAGCATGATTATTGCTCATCAACAGTTAGATGACACATGAATGACATTCGGGGAAAACCCTTCTTTTTTCATGAATTTGAATAATTTGTAGGTTGCTAATCAGAAAGTTTGAAAAAGATTTTATTTCTACCCGGTTCCTTTCAAAAAAGTTTTGTATTTTTGCAGCCCGTTTTGGCTAAATAAAATAAGCGTAAGCAGTTATGTATTTAACACCTGAAATTAAAAAAAATATTTTTGTAGAGCATGGCAATTCCGAGGTGAATACCGGCTCATCAGAAGGTCAGATTGCGTTGTTTTCATTCCGCATCAGCCATCTAACTGATCATTTGCGTAACAATCGCAAAGACAAAAACACCCAGCGTAGTCTGGTTCGTTTAGTCGGAAAAAGAAGAAAACTTCTCGATTATCTGAAGGAAACCGATATCGAGCGTTATAGGGCTATCGTAAGCAAGCTGGGTCTCAGAAAGTAATTTCCGGGGCATTCAAGCAGATACCGTCAGAGAAGGCAATTTTACCAATTGCCTTTTTTGATATTTTATACGTGTATCAGAATTAATTACAAACCAAGTGGTTGCTCTCGGTACTAACCAATCTGACCCGGGGTTTTAAGCTGTTATCAAGGTTACACTACAGTCTGGGGATCTATTTCAGACGAATGTAATCGGTACAGAAACCGGAAAGGGTTCTTGGTTGAACTGAAAGGGGTCGCTTTTGTTGAGTTTATCAACCAACACATTTTAAATATATGCAGGCATTCATTAAATCGTTTCAATTACCCGACGGAAGAACCATCCAGATTGAGACCGGTAAACTGGCGAAACAGGCCGATGGTTCCGTTGTTGTGCGCATGGAGAATACCATGTTGCTAGCCACTGTTGTTTCAAACAAAGTGGCCAAGGAGGATGTTGACTTCATGCCTCTGACTGTCGAGTATCAAGAAAAGTATGCTTCAACCGGGCGGTTTCCCGGTGGCTTTTTTAAACGTGAAGCCCGACCTGCAGAGGCCGAAATTCTTACGGCTCGTCTTGTTGACCGTGCATTACGCCCACTGTTTCCCGAGAATTATCACGCCGATACTCAGGTGTTAGTATACCTGATTTCAGGTGATAAAAATACGCTTCCTGATGCATTGGCTTGTCTGGCCGCTTCATCGGCACTTGCCGTTTCAGATGTTCCGTTCCATGGACCTGTTTCTGAAGTGCGTGTTGGTCGTGTCAACGGACAACTTGTCATTAATCCGACAGTAGCCGATATGGAGAAATCCGACATCGATATGATGGTAGCAGCCACCATCGACAATATTATGATGGTGGAAGGTGAGATGAAAGAGATCAGTGAAGCCGAAATGGTTGAAGCCCTTCGTTTCGCGCACGATGTTATTAAGACACAATGTCAGGCTCAGATTGACCTTGTTCAGGAATCAGGACGTGGAATTACCAAACGCGAATACTGCCATGAAGTCAACGACGAGGATCTTCGCAAGTCCATCAATGATTTCTGCTATTCAAAAATATATGCCATTGCGTCAAAGGCTTCGGCAAAACATGAACGTTCCGATGCTTTCGATGCCGTGCTGAACGAGTTTATTGAAACCCTTCCTGAGGAAGACCGTGCAGCCAGGGGTTCGATGATCAAACGGTATTTCCATGATGTTAATAAGCATGCTGTGCGCGATGTCGTGCTTAATGAGCGTACTCGTCTGGATGGCAGAAAACTTGATGAGATCCGTCCCATCTGGTGCGAGGTAGATTATCTTCCTATGGCTCATGGCTCAGCTATTTTTACCCGTGGTGAAACGCAGTCGCTGACCAGTGTTACCCTGGGTACCAAACTCGATGAACAGACCATTGATGGTGCTGTGATTGAAGGGAAAAGCAATTTCATTCTGCACTATAACTTCCCACCGTTCTCGACTGGTGAGGCAAAGCCATTACGCGGAACCAGCCGCCGGGAAATCGGTCATGGTAATCTGGCCATGCGTGCACTCAAAAACATGATCCCCGGCCGGGAAATCAATCCTTACACAATTCGTGTCGTTTCTGATATTCTCGAGTCAAATGGTTCATCATCGATGGCTACGGTTTGTGCCGGAACTATGGCACTGATGGATGCAGGTGTTAAACTGAAGAAACCCGTATCGGGAATTGCCATGGGGCTTATCACCGATACCACTTCCGGAAAGTTTGCTGTTCTTTCTGATATCCTTGGCGATGAAGATCACCTCGGTGATATGGACTTTAAAGTTACCGGAACGGTTGATGGTATTACCGCCTGCCAGATGGATATCAAAGTTGACGGACTTCCTTATGAAGTGCTTACTCAGGCTTTGGATCAGGCGCGTCGTGGTCGTTTCCACATTCTTGGCGAGATTGCCAAGACCATTACCGAGCCCCGTGCCGACTACAAACCTCATGTGCCCCGTATGGTTCAGATGACCATTCCTCGTGAGTTTATTGGTGCTGTGATTGGACCTGGTGGTAAAGTTATTCAGGAAATGCAGCGTGAAACTGGTACCGTAATCGTGCTTGAAGAAGTAGGAGAACAGGGTATTATTGACATCAGTGGTGCCAACATTGAGGCCATTGAAGCAGTAAAAGCCAGAATCAGAGGTATTGTCGCTATTCCTGAAGTGGGGCAAATCTATACCGGTAAAGTAAAGACAATTACCGCCTTTGGTGCTTTCGTTGAGATTCTCCCCAACAAGGATGGATTGCTTCATGTTTCCGAGATAGATTGGAAACGGATTGAAAATGTTGAAGATGTTTTGAAGGTTGGTGAGATGATTGAGGTGAAACTCATCGAAGTCGACAAGAAAACCAACAAACTGAAGCTTTCCCGTAAGGTTCTGCTGCCCAGACCTGACGGAAAGAAATAAGCTGAACCGATGTTGAAACCATTCAGGCAAGGCATCGTATGAAGGGAACCGTGGATAAAACTAAATATATTTTATGAGGCAATTAAAAATTACAAAACAGGTTACCAACAGGGAAACCGCTTCTTTGGACAAGTATCTTCAGGAGATCGGCAAAGTCGAACTGATAACTGCTGAAGAAGAAGTGGCTCTGGCCCAGCGTATCAAGCAGGGTGATCAGGTAGCGCTCGAGAAATTGACGAAAGCCAATCTTCGTTTTGTAGTTTCTGTTTCCAAACAGTATCAGAATCAAGGCTTAAGTTTGCCCGACTTAATCAATGAAGGCAATCTTGGCCTGATTAAAGCTGCCCAAAGGTTTGATGAAACACGTGGATTTAAATTCATCTCTTATGCAGTATGGTGGATTCGTCAGTCCATTCTGCAGGCCCTGGCTGAGCAATCGCGTATTGTCAGGCTTCCCCTCAACAAGATAGGATCAATTAATAAGATCAATAAGGCATATGCCAAACTCGAGCAAGAGTATGAGCGGGAACCCAATGCCGAGGAAATAGCCTCGATGCTTGAAATCTCAGAGAATGAAGTTAAAGAATCATTGCGCAATTCCGGTCGCCACGTATCAATGGATGCTCCCCTCGTTCAGGATGAGGAGAACAACATGTACGATGTGATGCGGAGCGATGACGGGCCTACCCCCGAAAGCGGACTTCTTTATGAGTCTTTGCGCCGTGAAATTGATCGTGCCATCACCACCCTGACTCCCCGTGAAGCTGACGTTATTCGTCTCTATTTCGGTCTCGAAGGGAAGCATCCGATGACGCTTGAGGAAATAGGAGAGAAATTTGACCTTACCCGTGAAAGGGTTCGTCAGATAAAAGAAAAAGCCATACGGAGGCTTAAACATACTTCCAGAAGCAAAATCCTTAAAGGATATCTGGGGTAATCATTTACTGTAAAACTTTTCGGTACGGGGGGCATTTCTCAACAGAGGATTGCCCCCCGGCTGTTTTTAGGATAAAATGATCCAGAGCCTGTGATAATGGATCACAACCAAAACCTGGGGGCGAGTAATATTAAGCATACAGTTTAGTAAGTCTGAAGAGAAAGAAATGGATCATGTTCAAAAGTTGTGGGGGATGGAGGAAATAAAGACCTTTGCTGATAAATTTTAACGATTTATGGACAACTCCTATAGCACCTTAATAAAATTAATCTTACCTGAGTTTATCGAAGAGTAT
>Ga0209319_1001624_pt1 | contig 17286 bp, 20 predicted proteins | sample RifGroE2_FD_184000 | JGI IMG/M metagenome (GOLD analysis project Ga0209319, IMG submission 184000) | Groundwater microbial communities from Rifle, Colorado - Groundwater E2 (SPAdes) (version 2) | ecosystem: Environmental > Aquatic > Deep subsurface > Groundwater | place: Rifle, Colorado, United...
CTTTCGGAATGCCGTACAGTTCCGTTCTGTTTTACAGTGAAGCGATATTTGATTTTTTAGTGAAGCGATATTCGAGCAAAAAACCCCTTAAACCCATGTCTGACATTTTGTCAGAGGTGAGCTTAAGGGGTTCGTTGTTTTAGTAGTTTGTGATCAAAAGTTCGATTGATTTGGGTTTCACGTTTGACTTTCGATTACGGGTGGTTCCTGCGCTATGTTTTACAGAATCCTTAGTAATTATCCGATAATTGGCATACAACTCGCGGACAAGGGGATGTTCGTAATAGCTTAGCACGAATTTCCCTTTCACATTCTTCAATCTACCGGCAAGAGCTTCGTGATCCGCCCGGCGAAATTTTACGCCAGGCGCATCGTAGTAGCTTTCGACATCTACATAGGGAGGGTCGAGGTAGAAGAGGGTGTTGGGAGAATCGTACTTTTCTATGATAGCGGCAAAGTCGAGGCATTCGATCTGGACTTTCTTGAGCCGGGCGTTGATCAGTTCCATTCGTCCGGGTTGGTTAGGTAGATTTCTGCGGCGGATACAAATGTGTAATCGTTTGTATCTGTTGAGTGGCAGTCTTCAAGCTTGGTAGATGTTTTACTTGCATAAGTAAAGGGAACTATGACGCCACTTATTCTTATGTATGCCGTACCGGAAGCGGCAAAGCTTGCGGTTGCTGCTACTTGAATGTCATCTCCGGGAACGTGAATATCGCCGTAAAGTGTGCCTCCGGCGGTTGTACGTGTAATGATCGACGGCGCTGTATCGAATACAAATGTTGTTGGCAGCAGATCGGTTGCGGCGAAATCAAGTTGAATATTGTGCCGCCACATATTTGCAGACTCCAACGGAAAGGAGCCTTTATAAATTACTTTGTACTCGTTTGTAACTGCATCGTAATCGTCTCTGGGTTTTAGTTTTAGGTAATCGCCGGAGTTTGCACGAGCTGCAAGGATGCAGTTGAATATCGCTTTAAGATCGCTTGCTAAGATTGAAACGTATTTTATTTGTATCCGTAATTTTGAACCGATCGGCGCGTCTTCAGCTTCAGATCCAGAGAGCAAAGCGTATTGGCGAGTCTTATCGTCCGGGTATGGATCGAGCCACTGTTTAATAAACGAGTTGCTGTTATCGTCCCGAACGTAAGGCATGTTGACGGTTTCTTGCAAAGTGTTACTTGAGTTGTAACGCTTTAATGTTGGGTATCCATCACCTTGGAGAAATCTGCTGCCCATTATGCCGTCCTCTTGTTTTCTTTTTTCTTTTGGATTTCATACTGGTAAAAAACATCTGCACCTCTTCGTTCATACTCTCCTTTTATCGGTTCAAATTCTACATTTGCTTTCACTCCATCTTTTTTCAAATCAGCAAGAACGGATTTCATTTCCGATAAAACAGACTTTAATTCTAACGAAGTACTGTCCATTGCACCGGAGCGAAGTGCTGAAGATGCAAGGTTTGTCCGCAAAACAACATCGGGCATAAGTTGGACCGGATTGACCTGGTTCGAGAGATTCTTATAAAGTTGATCGATTGAGACTCCGGAGCGGAGGAGTTGCCTAAGCATATCAAACTTGGAGACGTTGCCTTTTACAAGATCAGCCTCGAAGACGTATTCTTCTTTGTGCACCGTACCGGCAGTTTCGTTAGGGTTTCCTTTACCGGTGTAACCACCTTCTTTTTTGCCGAGTATCATTCCGAGTATTAATCCGAACACGGCGGCAACAGCGGCATACCCAGCCCATGCCGACGCACCGGCGGTTGCGATTGCCGTTCCTACTGCGGCTGGTGCTGAGGCGGCAGCAATTGTCCCCATGCTGGTAACTGTTTTAGCCGTTGATGCTACGGTAGCGGCGGTTGATATACCGGCTTGCGCTGCGGTTGATGTAGCGAGCGCCCCAGTCTTGGTAGTTTCTGTTGTGCTAAATATTGTTGCCTCAGCTACTTTTTCCGCAATGTATTTAACGAGGTAATCTTTTAACGTGCGAAGCAAATATGCCTTTAGCTGTTTATCGAAACTCATTTGAGATGTGGTTGAATTCTCTGCCATACTAACGAGAGCGCCGAAATGACGTTCGTATGCGGAGGATAAATCCTTTATCTTCTCTTGTTCTTTCTGCTTTGACTCATCAGCATTTTTTGAAAGGAGATCCATTTTCTTCTTTTCATAAAAAGCGAATATCCCATATTTCTCAAGACCGAAGTAGTTAACTGCAGCAAGTTCTTTTTGCATTTGCAGATCGAGGAGATCAAGTTCTTTTTGTATTCCATCTTTTTGAATTTGAATTTTCTTCTCGCGGATAGATAAATCTGCGTCAAGTTCTTTCTTGTTATAATCTGCTGTTGCTTTTGCAATTTTGGCAATCTTTTCTTCTTCGAGAAGCGCAAGTTCGTCTGCATTGTTTTTGGCTTTTTCGTTTTTCAGTTTGAACTCGTTATCAATTAATGCGATGCTTTTAACGAGTGAATCTTTTTGCAGATCGATGTAACGTCTTTCACGTTCATTACTACTTACAAATTCATCGGCTGCAAATTTATCTTCAAGAACTTTCTTCTTTACTTTGTATTGTTGATCGACGAGTAACCTTCGCTGTGCATCTCCCTTTTGTTTATCGAGCTCTTGGGCATACCATAATTCCAACTGCGCAGATTCTTTTTGCTTACCATCTTTTATAGCTTCAACTTTTGCTTTTGCAAGATCGAATGCAAGTTCTTTTTTTGCCTTGGCAGCTTTCTCTTCTTCATCAGTTTCAACTTTGAATTTATCCTTCAGAGCTTCGAGTTCTTTTAGCCAACGTGCGGCTTCATTGCGTCCGCTGTCAGACTCAGAATATTTTCTCGCGAGTGTAATTTTGTTGATCGCTACTTCAAGCTGAGCGAGACTTTTAATTTGAGAAACATTTTCTTTTGTTAACGAGCCGGTATATTTAATCGAATCTTCAATCTTCTCTTTTTGTTTTTTCTCTGCATCAGTTAATTCTTTTCTTGCTTTGATGAGTGATTCAGTAGCCGCTATCTCATCATATATTTTTTCTGATCCACCGAATGTACCAAGCCAATCAAGAGCTGCAATTCCGGTCCCGGTTTGTTCTTTCAAACTACGCAACCGGTTCTCTAAACTTTTAAGTATCAGCTCGCTTTCCATTACACCGTTTGTTAATTGATCGAACGACATTGAATCTAAAGTTGATTGTAAATTATCGAGTCCGAGTTTCACTCTTTCGGTTTGATAAGCAAGGTCTGCAGACTCTTCGCGCGCGGCTCCGGCAGTCATCGTATAGATTCCCCAGAGCGCACCAAATGCCAGCAATACTGTACTGACAACCGTAAGGACAGCTGCGAGTGACATGGTTGCAAGTGTCCAGAGTTGAGTTGCTGCACTTGCGAGAGTTATCTTGCCGGTGACCAGATCGAGTACAACTGAATAGGCTAACGTTGAGGCAGTTGCTAAATCTGTTATTGATCTGCCTACGTTCATCATTGTGTTTTTGATTGCAAGAACCAGGGCGTTTTGTGTAATTGATCTAATCGAAAGAGCCTCAACAAATAGCTGCGCTTTCTGTGCGTTGGTATAAACTATCACTGCCGCAGCTATCGTGCCCACAACCGGCAACATTGCGGCAAGGGTTGAAGTGTGTGTGTTGATCCAGGAAGTTAAACTGATAAACGAACCGACCGCATCTTTAAGTGAAGGAAGAAGAGCCGTGCCGATCTTATTCTGTACTGCTGTTATCGAATCTTCCGCATTGCTAACCATGCCTTTGAATGTACCGGATTGTTTATCCATCATTCCATTATAGCGGCTCATTGCCTCAGTAACGACTGCCCAGACTTCGCTACCTTTTGCATTTGTTTTTTGCATCGATTCAATTCGTGCACGGACGTCTCCGGATACGGCGCCAAGTTCTTGCAGCCTTTGCATTGCTTCGCCGACCGGTCGCCCGGACTGGATGCCGTCATACAATCTTCCGAACCATGTGGAGAGTTCATCGATCGCTTGACTGGTTCCGCTTGCGACATCACCAACCATACGCAGACCCGCGCCGGTACTGAGCGCGCCTTTGGTTAATACTTCTAATTGATTTGAAGCGCGTACAACTTCGGGGAATTCAAACGGAGTAGGTATTGCAAACTCCGTTAACTCGCCGATTCTTTTTTGTGCAGCATCCGCACTGCCAAGAAGTACTTCGAGCTGAACGTTATACTGTTCAAATTGTGAAGCAACGTCGACCGGCGCTTTTAATTTTGCGAGTGTGGATTGTACAAGGTTTACGGCTGAGACGATTCCGGAAAGAACCATTCCCCATTGCGCAAGCGCGCTGCGAGTCTCATGTGCTTTTGTTGTAACTCCATCAATCCCTTTGCCTAAAGAATCTACACCGTCACGCGCACCGCGTGTATCTGCTTTAAGATCAACCGTTCCGAACTGCGAGAGTTTTTGTTTTATCTCGACGATTGCTTTGTCGAGCTCTGCTTGCAAGCCGGGAATGTCTAATTTTATTTTGAGGACTATCTGTGCCATTGCATCAATTAGGAATTAGGAATTACGAATTAGGAACCATTTTTTCCGCCAGAGGCGGATCAGCCTTTGGCTGATATTTTATTATAAAGAACTTTTTGTGTTTCGTTCTGTGCCATTTTGAAGGCGCACAGCTTTGCGAATTTTACAAGCGTTGAGCTTCTAAAGATTCGTTCTCCAGATTCAAAGTTACCTTCTGCAAGTTCGATGCACTTGTAGAGCCAGCGTTCGCTGTCCGGGATGAAGTTGATTCCAAAGCCGTCTGTATTAGTTTGGGATCCACTTTGGCTAATAGGGAAGATATCCCACTTAGCATAGATGTCGCTTGCTTCAAGGTACGCCCGGCGAAGGGCTGACAGAAAAAACTTATGATTGCCTCCGCGTCCGGGTAAGGGATTTTATCAAGACCGGTCTCCGGTGTTTCGTCGAGAACGATGTTTAATAATTTGCAGTATGATTCTTCTTCAAACGGAATATCAACTACGGCGGAGCCTTGTAATATCTGGTTGAAAGCCTCCTCGCCAACAAACTCTTTGAAAGCCGAGATGCGGTCTATTGTGCCGGGATTGATTTTGTATTTTTTGTTAATGTCGGGTTGTTGTTTCATGTTATCTCCTTTAATAAGACACGCCACGGCGTGTCTCTACGTTAGTTGAAAGTATTTATAATAGTTAACAAGTTTTGATGTCCTTCTGCAACCGGGTTACGTTTTGCAATTGATAAGAGGAGCTGATTGTAACGGGATTGATAACCGACGAGTAAAGTGTTGGCTGCTTGCAGCGCAGCGTTATCAATTGTCAACTCAGCAATATTATTTTGCAAGGTGATGCTGTAAGCAGTGAGGCTATCATTCGCGGCTTGGAGTGCGGCGTTCTCGATTGCAAGAACATCTTGCAAATAAGGATCAGCCGGAATCAGACCAACAAACGCAACAGCGGCATTAACGTTGATCTTGCCGTAGCCATTTTTCGGTTCCCAAAACGACGAGACTCTTCCCACTTCATTTCTGTCTGCAGTAACTTGCGCGCGGTAACGAGCTTCCCAGATTGAGCATGCAAGAGTATTGATGATAGCGGTTAATAGTCCCGCGATGTAGCCGTTGCTGTAACTTGATAAATCTTGTTCGTCCGGTGTAGCTTCAATCGTAACCGGATCGTTTGAGAAAAATTCAACATCATATCCGGTTTCGTTTTGTGTATCTCCGCCGCCGGTAACAATAATGTTTGGAAGAACTCCGCCGCTATCATATACATGATGGTTGGGTGTGTTGCTTCCGGCTGGCATTATTACTTGAAGTGCAGGATAACAAGCTAAAGCTGCCGCAATTGAGCCACTCATTCCGGTTGTGCTTTTTAAGTAGAGTTGGCAGCCGGCTGCTAATGCTGTTGCAAAACTTGCAGTACCGTAAACCACTTCACCAGTCCAAGTAATACCGTTATCGGTCAACGCTTGCACGAACGCATCATAGACACTGTGTCCATGCGCGTCATCGCCGTATATGTATATCTTGTTTATCATAAGAATTTATCGTAAACAGTTTTTAGTTTTGCCGCTTGGATTTTCCAGTCATGCTCTTCACATATTTTAAGACCGTTCACAATTCTTTTATCCTTTTCTTCTTCGGTTAGATTAACCAACTTTTCAAGTGCCGCTGAAATTGATTCCGGAGTTGTTCCACAGTTGATGGCAGTTTCTTCATTTAGGAAATCCGACATGCCGTCAACGAAAGATGAAAGAAGAATTGACTTCGATGCTAACGCTTCCAATGCAACGATGCCGAATGGCTCGTGAGTACTTGGAACAATTACTGCATCTGCCGAACAGAGATAATCTATTTTTTCTTGCCCATACTTTGGACCAACAAAATGAAGGTTGTCTCGACTCTTTACGTTGTGGATCATCTCATCAAATATCTCGTTAGAACCGCCACGGTTATCCCCAATGAATATTAGATCAATTTCGCTCGGTATGTTTGCGTTCAGAAGGCTTAACACATTCTTCATCTCAGCAAATCTACCGATGTAGACTAATTTTTTCTTCTTGCTGCCGGGTAATAACACTGTGTTATAATTAGAGTACTTAACTAAGTTGATCCCATTGTGTATGACGGTTGTTTTGGGAAGCAAGAATGCATGGAAAGAGTGAGCGTAACTTTCGGAAACTTGAATTATGGAAGCAGCCTCGATTAAACCAGACATCTCAATACAACACGCCATATCATGTTGAATCTTTTGGAAAGGGCTAACGTTCTTCACATGTTTTTCAACAGATAGCTGCACTGTCGTAACGAGAGGGACACTAAAATGATTAGCAAGTACCCGACCCGCCCAAAACGTACTCCAATCAAATGCGTGAATGAGATCAGGCCGCGATGGTAAAGACAATGCTTTTTCGACCAATACCGCTTGCGAAAGAAATGTATGAGAAATAGCGTCAGGTTTTCCAGCCATGCTCGATATACGCATGCTGGGAAAAAATGAATAACTTGCGTTGTGACTCTCGCCCGCTTCTGAAGACCCAATTACGTCAAAGAAGTATTCGTTAGAAAAACAGTTAAGCAAATTCCTACACTGCTCTCCCATCCCACCCATCGGTCTCTCAAGTTGATCTGGGAGTAAGATTAATACTCTATTCATAAACAGCTACTTTGAAATCCTTAACACTGTTAGGAGTTGCGTCAACGTTTTTGAACGCTATATTAAGCACCGTAGACACCCCCGACTGTGTAAGCCATGCCGATTCTATTTGCACTTTTTTGTTAAGCCCCAGCACCCCGGAATTGTCGTAACTGTACCAACCGCAGAGAACACCAACATTTAATGTTGCGTAATCGATGCCGTACGGGAGGTCGGTACTTGCGTCATATTTTTCCTGCCCCGCAGCCCCTACAATTCTATTTGCTTTAGTATAATCTTCAAAGACGATTAAATAGTTCATATAGCTGTCCACGGTGACGTTGGGGATAAAGCCGTTGACCGGCTGGAATGGGTGCAACGGGATTAAAGCAGCGGGCGCTGTTTTTAGCACGTTAAAACTTGCTTGCTCATAACTTCTGTTTTTTATTTGATCGTCTGTTAATGTGGCGTTGTAAAATCCAATCAACGCTTTAGTTTTATTTTTGAGGACGCCAAGATTCACAGTAACAACTACTCGTGTTGCGGCATCAATAGCAGGCACCGATCCAGACGCTACCTTAATGTTATTGTCGTTTGATTCATAAGTAATTTTATCCCACGAGGTTCCAGCTAAATTCTTTTTATAATATTCGCCGTCACTGGCTTGCACTAAGTGCGCTGGAAATGCAATGGGAACGTCGGCAATGGCGCAATCAACGGCTACGGCTGTAAGGTCGTGGATAGTTGTGCCGGTTAGAATACCGCCGAATGTGCCGCTAACGTGTGTGGTGGTAAATTTTGCATCGCCAAGGAATTTTCTTTTTACTCCGGCGGTGTTTGCAATTGTTTCTGCTGCAAGGTCGTAATCGTAACCGTAGTAAACAACGGTATCGCCGGAGAGTTCTGCTAAGTTGCATGTTACCGGGTCTCCGTATTTTATTACGTTTGTGCCGTTGGCGGTGGGTCTTAATATTGCGCATTTCATTTTATACCTCTTGGTTTAAAGAGACATGCCGTGGCATGTCTCTACGTTGTTAAAATTATAAATTCGTCCCAGTCGAAAACTGCTTCGAGTGAATCGACTTGAGGCGCTGTGCCTTTTGTAAAATTGTTTACGGCTGTGCCGGTTGTTTTGGCAAGGTTATCTGTGCCGCTGTTTTGCGCGAGTGTGCATGCATCAATAGCGGATGAAGTGCCTTTTGATAGATTGTCTGCGCCGTTGCCGTAGGTGATCATTATAAACTCCGTGGTTGGTTTAAGTAAACTTCTTGATTAGTTGCCGGCGCGTAATCTGCGGTGTCGTAACTATGGCAATCATTGAATGTCTGTGAAGTTATGCCGGTGTAACTAAATTTTATAATTGCCGTGCCAATCTTAACATACGCGTCACCGGCTGCCGGGAAGCCGTCAACGGATTGCACGGTTACATCTCCGCCGGGCACCTGTAAGTCGCCGAGAATTTCTCCGACTCCGTTCGTGCGTGTTTGAGGATAGGCAAGATTATCAACTGCTGTACCGGCGCCTTGTGTAAGGTTATCTTTGCCGCTTCCGATTGTGTAGGTCACTTTGTCACCGTATAAGCTCATTGTGTTAATTAGGAATTAGAAATTACGAATTAGGAATTATAGAACAGGAACCTCGAAGGTCAATATCCAAACGAGGAGCTGACCTTCGAGGTTACAATTACATGGACATTTAGGACATTGCCAGATTATCTCTAAAAGTGCTCATCAGCAATTCCATTACGATTGGCTTATCGTCCGATGTTACCATTGGGACTTTGCCGTAAGCGAAACATATTGCTGGAGTCGCGTCTGTGGTTGCGAATGTGTAACTCACTCCGGAGTTGGTTGTCATTGCACAGTGTTCAATATTTTTTGTTACGAGCTCATGGGCAAAAGTTCTAATAGCGGCGGCTGCGCCGTATAGGATTAACTTACCAGTGCCCTTTTGTCCGATGGTGTTTGTACCGAAAGCACCTTCGTCGTTCACTCCTTCCAATTCAAACTCAACCGATTTAAGTGCGTCAGTCGGTGCGGAAACGAGTGTGTCTGCAATTGCTTCTTTAACTCCAAAGCTTCTTTGCCGCGCTGTTTTTTGTGAGCCGGATTTTGTGGTTCCGCTTATTGCGGTTATTGCCGCAAAGGAAACGTATGTGCCAAGGTTGTAAATGCTGTCTAATATTAACGCGGCTGCACCGGCTATAAAAAAGAAGAGATACATTTTTACTGCGCCGGTAGGTTTCTTCAGTACATCAACAATACCTATGAGCGTCGAGCCTCCGCCGATAGCGGCAATTGCACCGAGCAGTGTTAACAGCCATGCGGGAACGGTAATTAATAACGGGAGAATAATTAATGCGATAACGGGAACGGCAACCAGGAGCGCGCCGGTTTTTGTTTTCGATTTGAAAAAGTCTTTTGCTTGTCCGTACTTTTCTCTCCAGTTGCTCATGCCGAGCGCTCCCGCAATTGCGGCAACTACCGGAACAACAACGCCTTCAACACCGGAGCCGGGATAGGCGAATGTAAAGATGCCGGCGACTATCAATGCAAGCGCCCAAAGAACTGCTTGCGAAATTATTTTGATGTTCATATAATCCTCGAAGTTTTTAGTTTTAATGTTTTCAATTTTAGTTAGCTGTTTTTTTTTAAGTTGATCTTTCATCTCTTGATCTGCTTTTTTATAATCCGGGAGCGAATCGAAAGTTTGTAAGTTGCCAGCCGGATCGATAACGCTAAAAGGTTCAACTCTAATCGGTTTTGTGTCGTTTTGCATCTTCGCGTTTCTTTTTGATTGAGATCAAGATGTTAATCGTTTGTACGACTGTAAAAATTATAGTAAAAAAAAGAACGAGTAGTTTTAGAACTGCTTCCAGCGGAGTGTAGAATGCGCCGACATTGATAAGAATGACTGCAAATAATTCTGTTATATGTTTTACCACGTCTCTCATTCCTAATTCGTAATTTCTAATTAAATAAACAGCGCGAACAGCCGGAGAAGAAACTGCCCGCGCTATTTACGGGACTATTGCTGGGTTGAAATAACTCCGGCTTCGGTTTTATCTAACAACAAACCGTAACGGATTGTGAACGCCGCTTCAAAACCAATAAGCCCGGCTACTTCAGAACCGGTTATTTCCAATTCAGTTTGGATAACCAGGTTCATGTGATCTTTTCTCCAGCCCGCGACTGTAAGTTTTACGTTATCGCCCGGAACTGCGGAGATCGTTCCGTCTGCTTTGGTAAGCGGAACAAGAACGGTCGGGTTAATTTTGAAACCGGAAAGTGAAGGCATCTCGCCGGACTGAACTACTTGCTGATTAACTGCAAACCAGTTCTTTAAGTAATCATCTTTTGCGAGGAAATCTTCAACATCAGAATCCATTGCGAGAAACCGATTATTGGTTAATACTTTTTTCTTGTTCAATGCTTTTCTCATTGCACGAAGATCTGCAAACGCAAACTCAGCGCCGCCAACTCCGCCTGTCCATTGTTTTTTATTATCAGCGTGAACGTTGTTGATAACATGCGTAACAGCGGAAGTGAAGATGTATTCTTTTGCAGCTTGTTTAATCTCAACAACATGTTTGTTAAGCAAACTGTCGTTGGCTTGAATATCATCAATCTTACGAAGCAGGATGGGGCCGTAAGTATATTCGTAGATGTTTAAAGTTTGTCCGGTCTTGGCAATATCAACGGTGGTAAGCGGAAGACCCGCGCCGATCGTTTTATTGTCTGTCCGTTGGAAAGATGAATTTGCACTAAGAGAAGGAAGTACAATTGCATTCCCGCCTTGCGCGCGGACGTAAGGCTCAAGATCGCGAGAGAACATCGAGTTCAAATCGGGATCTTCTCTAAGAGCTTGGGCAATTTTGTCCGACCATACAGTTTTAATAAACTCAGCCATTTTATTTATTCCTTGGAAATTATTTCTTAAAAGAGTTATTTATTTTCGTTTACTTTTTCTCTTCAACCGGAGCTGAAGGATTTTGAAGCCATTCATCCTTTAATGCTTTGAAGGCTGCGGGATCATTCTTCTGCATCTCATTATACAACTTCATGTTGTTTAACAGTTGCACATACGTCAACGGTTTCCCGGTTTGATCTTTCGGAAGAGTGATCTGTTGATTGATCTGCAGAACCGGGAGAGTATCAACAAACTTTTTAAGTCCGTCTGCGTTGCGGAAATAGGTGCCCGGTTTATCTTTTGTACCAACGAGCAAATCTTTTTGCGAAGGCAAAAGTTTTTTGTCGGTGATGCCCTGGTTGAAAACTGTTTCGGTTTTTTCAACTGCGTTGGTATCTAATTGTATGGCGAAGTTTTTAACGGTTGAAGAAAGTTCATTAACCGTGGCGGTTAATTTCTTCACGTCTGAATTTTCTTCATCCTTTTTCTGAGGCTCTTCAACTTTGATAAGTTTAAGAGCTTCAGTCAGTTTAGTAACTGCGTCGGCATCTTTTACTTTTGCAATGAGCTGGGTAACGTGCGCAACCACTTCATCCGGAGTCGAATCTTCTTTTAACTCGAGAGTTTTGCAGAGCTGTTTGAATTGTTCGGGTTTCATTTCTATTCCTTCATAGTTTAATTGTTGTGAATAAACTTTTATAATTGTTTGATCGTTAAGTCTTATCTGCTGGATTTTAGAAGCCGGGAAATTTGTAACCGCAAGCGCGCCAAGGTAAGGAGTATTTTTGCCGTTGATGTTTTCTGTTTGAATTTCTACAGAACCATAACGAAAACTTTTCCCATCGTAAATATTTTTAAGATCATTGTTATTCTCGAATAACGCAAAGAGCGAACCGTCTTTTGCGCGAAGAGCTTTAATCCATCCAAGCGCCGGTTCATTATTGATGAGTTCTCCTTTATCGTTAAACATACGGTGTTTAGCAATAACGGGAGCTTGTATATAAGAAGGGTTATAGTTTGCCGCCATCAGATTAATATCTGCAACCGTAACATTCCCTTGCGGGTAGTTATCTGCTTTTAATATTTCAATCCATTTATCCATGCAAACTTTTGTTGTTTTTTATTTTGAGTGAAAAATATTTGAATAATACTAATCTGTAAAGAAAAAAAAGTCTGCGGGTGGAATTTTTCCACGGGCAGACTTTTAAAGCTTCAAATGTTTCATTTTCAATTATAAATTTGTCTCGAAAGGAAAAAGAGAAATGTCATACATAGTTGAAGATGATCTAAAAGCGTACATGCCAAGTTCGGAATTAGCGAACTTAAAAGAAACGATCAGCACCAATCCTAATGTAACAAACGTTGATAAGCTGCTCGAAAATGTATGCGCGCTTGCAGATACTAAGCTGCAAGGTTTGTACGCTATTCCTCTTGCCGAAGAGTACGTTACTCTTTCCTTAAAATCAGCGTTGTGCAAAATTGTTATTTGGGAATTGAGCGGAAGCATGTCTTCTATAAGTGAACAGGTGAGACTGCAGCGTGAAAAGAATTACAACGACGGTATGAAGTTCCTGAACGAATGCGCAGACGGCTCAACAAAACTGATCAACACTACAACAGCATTAAGCGAAGATGATAAGTATGTGTTTGATTCGGTTGTTAGAATTGATCGCGCCTTTAGCTGATTAAGAATACGATTAAGATTATGATTAAGAAGGTAGAGCCAAAGCAGAGAATTAGATTAGATAAAGAGACGGCGAAGTTGATAAGAAAGTATTACAATCTTCTGCCGGAAGCGATGGTTGAGCCTTTTACAAAGTTTGAAAAGATGTTAAATAAAAACGAAGCGTTAACGGATGCACAGCATAATTATCTCGATGGAATGTACGAAGCTGTACTTGGAAATTTAACCGGAGAGAAAGTTGATGTGCACGTTGATCTTAAAAATAAATCGAAATTAAATCTTCACTACTAACAAAATAAAAGGATACTAAAATGAACTGGTTCAAACACTTCCTGGCATTGATCATACTGATGACGTTCGTTGCCACCGCACAATCCTCTTGGGAAAACAAAGAGTACAAAGGAGGAGCCTATCAAAAAACAATTTTGCAGTTGGACTCAGCCGAGACTATCAACGGCGATTGGTTCAACCTTAATTCTTTTCTTGCAACCGACTGGGCTTCCTATCCGCCCAGCGTTGAGGTCAGCGCGAGCGTACCTACTACCGGCACGCCGAAGATAGTGCTTTATCTTCAATCTTCTTTTTCTAATGCAACCGGCTTCGTAAATGTAGATACGCTTGCTTCAACCGATTCTACCCTCTCAACTACAGCGACAAGAATATACCCGGATTATAACGGCAGGAAATATCCCTTCTACCGATGGGCTGCAACCGGGCAGAGTACTAATCCGGATAGCGTGACACTTACGGTTAAGCAATTCCATATTGTAAAACCTTAGCATTACAAAGGCGGTGCATTCCGCCAGAGGCGGACAAGTGATGCTTGAAGAGGATCGTTCCCTCTCCGCCTTTCTCAGTTGAAAGTAAAAAGTAGAAAGTATAAAGTAAAAAATGTTTGCAACTGCAATTGATGGTGTGGTCACTAACGTAGCGACGATAACGGATTTCCCTACCGGCTCGGTTGAGCGCGGAGAGGTTGGGAAGATTAGCACCGTTAAAAATGCAGCTTGTTTAGTGATGCCCGATTTTGGAAAGCCGGCATCGTTAACCGGCGACACCGGTGAGCTTTCAAAACAAATACCTTTCCATGCAAATTGTTTTGTTATAGCAGCCGGGAAAAAAACTTTGAAGCTTTGCGAAAACGCCGTGATGGATTTAGCGTTCAAGGTAATTGATAAAGTTGGAACTACCGAAGCTTTAATAAGCATGAACGGAAATCAAAAGTATTGTTACTGGGAGTTGACCGGGTTTGAATGGGAAGACCGGAGCGCTTCGCTTTGTGTTATAGCGCTTGAGTTTACAATCAACTTACAGTTGTAGTGGAAAGTATAAAGTATAAAGTGGAAAGTAAAATGAAAACAAGAAAAAATAAATATGATGCTCGAATGGAAAAGGAAGCGATTCTTGAATTCATTGCGCTTGGGCGCGGTAATGTTGAACGTAAGAAAGAGATCGCTAAAGATATGGGCATCTCGTTTTCAAACTTGAAATACCGCGTTGAGAAATTTAAGAACGGCGAAGGCGTTGGCAGAAAGAAACGGAACGACGCGGGCAAACCGAAAAAAGATGTTGAAGCAAAAATAAAATTGGAGTTCTTTGCGGAGCTTGCTTTAGGAACCAGTGTTGACGCGGCTACGCACAAATTTGATTTAAGCGAGCACCAGGGCAACAAACTTGCAAAAGAATATTCAACCGTTGATAAGTTCAAAGCAATCCGCAACGCGCCTCAGCTCGACGATCTAAAAGGAATGATAAAAGATATTTTCCGTTTGGATGTTGCGATAGTTGATGCTGAAATGCACGGCGCGTTTAACGTGCAAGTGGAATCGAAGAACGGCGATAAGTTTATCATCCCGATTCCGGTAAGACAGATAAATGATATTCAAACGATCCTTTCTTATTGTTTACAAATTTCTGAAATGACGAAGATCGATCCTTCGTTCAAAGGAGTTTCGGAAGAAGAACTGCTGGCTGTAAGAATTAATTATTTGAAACATGAACTTCTTGAAAAAAGGAACATCACCGAGTTAACAAGAATTATGCGCGCTACGAAAATCAATAATCCGGAGCGGCAGCTTGACTTGAAACTTGTCTATGCAATTATCGAAAGATTATCTCCCGGACTTGATGAGACTTCTAAAATAAAAGTTATCCGGGAAGAATACAGCAAGCTTAAGTAGTGGAAAGTAGAAAGTGGAAAGTAGAAAGTAGAAGGAATAAAACAATGAAATATTTATTAGCGGTTATTATGTTTTTGTTTATGGTAATGGAAGCTCATGCACAATGGGCTCCTGGTTCGCGCGGAGAAAAGAAAGAAGTTATAAACACAGCTACATTTTTAGGCAAAGGCGCAGACTCACTTACCGCCGCACTCGTTTATGATGTTAACGGAGATACGGTTCACGTAATATTAACGCAGCCGATGATCGACTCGTTGCAGATAGTTGCATTAACACAGGCTGTAATTGACAGCTTGCAAAAGATAGATTTATTTCCCGGCGCAAAAACTTATGCTGATGTTCGTAACAGTTGGGATTGGATAAGAAGTTATACAACCACCGCCGATACCGTTAAACTTACGGAAGATACCATTTTGGTAACGGCAACGGAATGGTCGAAGGTAACAATAAGAACAATGGGAACAAACGATTCGCTGTATTATGCAATCGGCACAACGGCTCCCGCTACATTTAGTGTTCTCTTACCCGGACAAATATTTGTTACAGAAAAACTGAACGCTACTTACTTTACAAAAGTTTTTATAAGAGCGTACAGCGGTGATGAATCTATAAAATATTACCAGGTAATTGTAGAAGCTTTTTGAAATTAGGAATTAGGAATTACGAATTAGGATAAAATCCGGATTTCGGTATAGCCGGACTATCCCAACAAATCAATTTTAACGTGGTGAAACTATGGTGAAATTCAATCAAAGCGACTTTAGGGAGGGATTATAGCAAGTGGCTGGATTCTCAAATATAATCGAGCAGATTAAATCACGCGAACAAGAGCTTGACGATCGCCGTGAACAGCTAAAAGATTTAGTCCTTGATATCTCCGAAGCTGAACGCGAAAAGATCATTAAAAAAGCGAAGAAAGATTTTTGGTTCTTCGCTAAAAAAGTCTTCCCGGAATACTGCACGAAACCTTTCTCCGAATTACACCGCGAAATAAAGAAGTGCGCTGATCAACGGAAGCGAAGCGTGGAGTTGTTTGCCGGTCCGCCGGAAAGCGGGAAGACAACGCTCTTTCGTCTTTATAAAATATGGGCTGCTATCTATGGAGAGCGGCATTACATTGTAAAGATAACGGAATCATTAGATTTAAGTACGATCGATCTCGCTTCTATTAAACTTGAGTTTGAAAATAATCCGAGACTTTTATTTTTATACGGTGATCTTCGTTCACACGGGCATTGGGAAACCGCCGCTTTCAAGATTGCTAAATCAACACACAACAGATACGGAACATGGTTTGAAGCGTTCTCATACGGCGTACCGTTAACCGGAAGGATAAGAGAACACTTCCGTCCCGACCTTGCAGACATTGATGATCTTGAGAACTACCGGAAGAGCGGCAATATAAAAATAAGTAAAGAGAAACTTGAGTACATCAATAACGATGTTATCCCGCGCATGAACGAAGAGGCTCCAATAATTTGGTTCGGCAATAACGCGCGCAAAACAATGGCGATGAATATTATTATTGAAATGGATGAACATGAGCGGAAAGAAAAGTATCCCGCGTTCCACATTCACATCTTCCCGGCGTTTGATGTAAAGAAGAACAGACCGATGTGGCATGAAGCTTACAGCTTTAAGACAGAAGAAGAAATGCGTTTGAACTTCGGCGTTGGCATGATGACCTGGTTAGGCAACTATATGCAGTGTCCCGTTGTACCGGATGGGATAGAATTCAAAAAAGATAACTGGCGAACGTTTACCAAGCTGCCGCCGGATTCACTCGGCGTTATGATGTGCGACCCGGCAGCGGGCGCGACCGCATGTACAAAGGCTATCGCGCTTCTCTTTTATTCCCGCACTACGCAAAAGTTTTATTCTCCGGAATGTTTTGTAAGGCAGTGCGATTGGGAACCTTACTTCCTTGCTATGTACAGCCTTTATAATCAGTATCAAAAACAAATCCGTTTCGTCGGATGGGAAAAAGATTTCCATCAAGATCAGTTTTTATTATTCAGAAAACTTTATCCCAGTGTTGCTGATAAACCGCCGTTGCCAATTGCTCCGCGTGATGTTAAAGGAAACGGTCCCAAGTTGGAACGCATTAGAACTCTTGCTGTGCCTTATGAATTCGGGCACATTCTGTTCCATGATGATTTTGCAAAAACAAAAGATGGAGCGGAAGCGCAAATGCAATTGATCGGTTTTCCGGATTATACATACAACGATTTCCCGGACGCAATGGCAAGCGCGTACCGTGAAGTGTTTAACATGTTCGGCGGCGCAATGATGAGCGGAATGAATGACGGTAACCCGGCGTATGAATCGCTTGGGAAGTTGAGAGTTAACAGAGACTCGTTTTAATTAGGAATTAC